>ERZ807291.1809-NODE-1809-length-33823-cov-6.360400_pt1 | contig 33823 bp, 33 predicted proteins | sample MGYA00521257_ERZ807291 | MGnify/ENA primary metagenome ERZ807291 (study PRJEB31413, sample SAMN03169783) | marine metagenome | biome: Marine; feature: Water; material: Subsurface seawater | place: North Sea | collected 2011-04-28 | depth 1 m m ...
CTATCAGAATATCTTCGAAAATGATTTTGATAACTATATTGGGACAGGTGATTTGTTTGGCACGGAAGAATTAATCTATCCTGATTCAACATTAATTCCTGCTCCGGATAACACAGGTGCTAGCACAGCAGAAGTAGCTAACTATGTTTGGGAAGAAATTGATCCGCTTCAGCATGTTTTACAGTTTGACATCACAGGCGCAACATCCCCCCCGGTTGAAATAAAATCATCTGGTTCATTCGGCGAAACAGCCGAAGCGAAATCAGTAGTTGACGCTTATGGAAATATCGTTGGCTTACAAGTTAAGAACCCTGGCCGTTATATTTTTGAAATAGATGATTACTCTAAACCTATCATCCCTGGGGATTACGCATTTGCATCGGTAGATGGCACAAATTTCGAGATAATTTGGACAGAGAATCTAAATGACCCAGGGTATGTAAAGATTGCAGGATTCAAACCTCTCGATGGGGAAAATAAACCGGCTTCTAGCACAAGAAACGGGAAGATTGGAGATACTTTCTCTTTTGCCACAGGCTCAAAAACCTTTCTTGATCACCGTAACGAGAAAGGTGAGATTGTAAATGTAACCTACATGGGCTCTGAAAATAATTCAGAATTTTATGTGGGCAAAGACAGTGCTATTTCATCCTTCTTAAATTCTGCAGACGGAGGCACCGCTGAGCTGGGTGATGTAGTCAACACTCTGGTAGAGCTTCGCGATGGGTTAGCAAACGCAACCCCTTCTTTTTACTCTCAGGAGGTTGAAGACTCAGAGAAGAGACTGATTGACCTCGAAGACAATATCATAGATAAAATGGGTGAACTTACTGCCAGCATGGTTCGTATGGAGACCGTCAAGGCCCATGATGAGGATTACTTCATGCAACTTGATCAAAGAATATCACGAGATCTGGATATCGATTTATCTGAGACTATCATGAGGCTTTCAAGGGTATCCACTGCCTACCAGGCCGCAATGCAGGTTGGTGCTCAACTGCTGAACACATCCTTATTGAATTACTTGTAATTTCTTTATGAAACTGAATTTAGGAGAGGACTCCAATAACCCGGACCTTGACTCTTCCATAAGTCAAAACAAGATCTCGCTCCCTCAGGGATTATTTGGTTTTTCTAAAATCCGCAACATGGAGCTCATGTTTGATAAGGAAGAATTACCCTTCATGTGGTTGCGGGAAGAACAAGAAAATGGATTGGCTTTTGTCGTACTTGAACCAGGCGGTGTACTGCCTGATTATTCTGTCGAGATAGCAGATGCTGATATTAAGGTACTTGGAATAACAGGGCCTGAAGATACGATGATCCTCAACATCGTTACCTTGCTTCCTGAGCAAGCGAGTAAAATTTCACTCAACCTTGTCGGTCCCATTATCGTGAACCGCAAGACATTGGTCGGCAAGCAATGTATCATCAATAATCATGAAGATTATTCTGCCCGCCACATTCTTGATGTTGGTGGTGAAGGTCTCTAAATTTACTATTTGAGACCATGTTGATATTATCTCGTAAAGTAGAGCAGGGTATAAAAATTGGTGATGAAATTGAGATTTCGATCACTAAAATAGAGGGGGATTCGGTAAAGATCGGGATCTCTGCCCCTCGCTCAATTTCAATTTTCCGGAGAGAAATCTTAGAGGAGATGCAATCCTCAAACCAAGCAGCGGCTGTATCCGGTCTGCCAACCCAAGCTGGACTACTTAAAAGCACACTGGCGGCCGGTTCAGCCAAAAAGTTGATTGAGCAATTTAAAGCCAAAAAAAAATCTTCGCTTGATAAAAAAGTTGAAGAGTAAGGATCAAGTTTTTGCTTATCTTTAAAACTTCCTAAATAGTAACCATGGCCACTTTCAAACCCTTTAGAGCACTACGCCCAAAACCTGAGTATGCAAGAGATGTTGCATCCCGTCCTTACGATGTATTAAACACACAAGAAGCAAGGCAAGAGGCAGAGGGTAATAAATATTCATTCCTTCGCGTAATTAAGCCAGAACTTGAACTACCTGATGACATTGATCCTTATGGCGCAAATGTTTATGAGCAGGGAGTAAAAAATCTCAATTACTTACGCTCCCAGCAAATTATTGAAAAAGACGCAACGCCATCCTTTTATATTTATCGTTTAACCATGGATGGTCGCGAACAGACCGGGATTGTCGGGTGCTGCCATTACCAGGAATATTTTGATGGTCATATTAAGAAGCATGAGCTAACGAGAACGGCCAAGGAAAATGACCGGGTCAGGCATGTGGAGGCTCAAAATGCTAATGCTGAACCTGTATTTTTTTCTTACCGCGGGCTTGATTCGATCAATCAAGTAATTACAAATGCGACCCAATCGGATCCAGTCTACGACTTTACCGCTGATGATGACATCAGGCATGAGCTCTGGGTTATCGATGATGAATCTTCTATTTCCAGGATTGAAACTGATTTCAAGTCCATTCCGGACCTTTATGTGGCAGATGGACACCACCGTACAGCGGCAGCTGCGAGGGTAGGGCAGCAAAAAAAGGACAACAACCCTAGCCATAATGGAACGGAAGAATATAATTTCTTTATGGCGGTTTTATTTTCAGACGATCAATTAAAGATCTTTGATTATAACCGAGTGGTTCAAGACCTGAATGGCATGTCCACCGATCAATTCAAGGACAAGCTTTACCCCATTTTTGAAATTTCAGAATTGGAATCCGCTCAAAGTCCTTCAGTTAAGGGGGTCTTTTCCATGTATCTTGATAAGAAGTGGTATTGCTTGAACCCAAAAGAAGTTATTTCTTCAGAGAACCCCAAGGAGAACTTGGATGTCACTCTTTTGTCGGAGAAAGTCCTGGATCCGATTCTTGGAATTCAAGACTTAAGGAAAGACACAAGGATCGATTTCGTTGGGGGTATCCGTGGTTTAGGCGAACTGGAACGGCGGGTAGACTCAGGTGAAATGGAAGTCGCCTTTGCCCTTTTTCCAGTATCTATGGCTGAGCTCCTTGCCATTGCAGATGCTGGAGAAATTATGCCGCCTAAAACAACTTGGTTTGAACCAAAGCTTCGTAGTGGTTTGTTCATCCACGAACTTCAATAGTAGAAACACTTCATTGGCTGTATGGGAATACCATTACAGCACCAATCTGTTATCTAATATCTAATCCTCCAGCGATCATGAAACTGCTCATTCTTAGTGCATCGACTGGAGGTGGTCATGACATGAGAGCTTTCGCCCTCCAAACTTGGTGGGAAAAAAAGGTGGGCACGGAAGCTGTGGTTTCCCACCCCCTGGAATCCGGTGCGACTCTCTACCGTTTCGGTACTGAACTTTACAATATTATCCAAAAAAAAGCACCATGGCTTCATACCTTTTATTTCTCTTTTCTTGAGCATGCAAAGCTCCACCGAAGCACCAGAATATTGCTTGGTAAAAAAAAATTCCTTCAATCCCTCAGGGATCACAAACCTGATATTATACTAAGCGTTCATGCTCACCTGAATCATGCTTACTTCAAGTTAGCTAAAACCTGGAACCCTGCTGTAAAGTTTGTAGTTTATTGCGGTGAGTTTGCAGATGGTCATGGGTTTAGCAAGCATTGGGTCAACCCCTACACGGATCTGTTTACCGGACCATTTTCATCCACCTGCGAAGCAGCCATCAAATATGGAATGCCTCGGAATAAAGTTATGGAGGCCGGGTTTATACTAAGAGAACCGTTCTACCAAAAGAAAGATTTTAGTAGAACGGCTAAATATTTAAAGTCTTTAGGAATTAACCCTGAAGAAAAATTCATCCTTTTAGGTACTGGGGCAAATGGAACAAACAATCACCTCCAAGTTTTTAAGGAGCTTACTCGTTCCATAAAGTTGCACGAATACAGGCAAGTCGTTGCCCTGTGTGGAAAAAATGAAGCAACTTTAAGGAATCTAATTTCTCAGGCGGGAAAAAGTAAATTAACGCTGATTGCCCTACCCAAAGTAGATGCTGAATGCATGGTCGCGTTGTTATCCCATACCGCCTGTCTTTTGGCAAGACCGGGTGCAGGATTAAGTGCTGAGGCAGTGGCGATGAATACACCTATAGTTTTCAACCTTTGGGGGGGAGTAATGCCACAGGAATCAAACAACTTAAACTATTGGCAATTAAAAACCGGCAGATACTTAAGTATCAAAGCCCCAAAAGATTTGCCTACTCTTTTATCTGCAGAAATTCCAAGCTTAGGAGTAACTTTGCCAAAGTGCCCACCTATTATTGATATTCTTTTAGGGCTTACAAAAGATGAATAATATACCGGTATTAGGCCAACTTCCAGCGTGGGCAGTTGCTCGATCTCTGGCAGCAATGAGTAATGAAATCCACTTTCATCAGCCCAAGTTCTACAAGCTATCTGCCCGGCTCCTGACAAATTCCAGAATTTCTTTAACTGCGGGTAATGAAATTGTCTTTGAAAATAAGAATTTATTACATGCTGCAAAGCAGGGGTTTGCTTTCCCCGAAATCCTTCCCCTCTGTAAGCATCCCTTCGTCTCGTTCAAAGGCATAAGAACTCTCATGGAGATAAAGGGCTTGTATAATCGAAGTCCAAGCAAACAAGAGGTGAAAATATTTTTCCAAGGAGGGATTGAAGCGACCACTTGCTACCTAAATCATCACCCGCCTGCCCAAGATTTAATGGGAGATGAAAAAGGAACCATCGACTGTTATCTTGATAAATCATTTTTCTTGGGCAGAATTTTTCGTTCTAACGATGATGCCTGGGAATGCACTTCAAGGAAACCCGACACTGAACCATCAGTCATCTTAAACTTTAAAAACCTAAATTCTGCGATTCGAGGAGCCTGTGGTCAAATCGATCCACTAGCAGATCCAGCTCTCGGTAATATAAATGTGTCGGGTAGAATACCTTTGTTGGATAAATTTGGTTTTGTTGCTAGAATAGCCTCCCGTGAAGTACCATCACCACTTCAAAAATTTCATGCAAAATAATTCCTCAAATTTTTTTAAAAGGGCCCAGCAAGTAATTCCAGGTGGAATCTATGGGCATGTGGCTCCGGCCGCAGGTCTCCCTGATTGCTTTCCTCATTATTGCCAGGAAGCCACAGGACACACTTTCACTGATGTCGATGGGAAGGAATGGTTGGACTTCATGTGCGGGTTTGGTGCTATTTTGCACGGTTACTCGAACCCTGAAATTGAAGAAGCCGCAAGGAAGCAAAGAGATAGGGGTGCCGTTTTTAATCAACCTTCTCCTGTAATGGTTGAGCTGGCAGAGAAACTTGTAAGCCGAATTGAATTTGCTGACTGGGCAGTTTTCGCCAAGAATGGGTCTGACCTGACAACCTGGGCAATACGGGTGGCCAGGCAACATACCCAACGCCCTCTTATTGTTAAAGCGAAAGGGGCCTATCATGGAGTCGATGCTTGGTGTGACCCGGGCATGGGTGGGCGAATCCCCTCCGACAGGCAAGATATTCTTGAGTTTGACTGGAATGATACAGATCAGCTTACATCTTTATTCAAGCGATATGGAGACCAAATTGCCGGGGTGATCTTAACCCCATTTCACCACCCTGCATTTGCCCAGTCAGTTATGCCCCTTCCTGATTTCTGGGTGGAAGTAAGATCTCAATGCCAGGCATATGGGGCATTGCTTGTACTCGATGATGTGAGGGCAGGCGGGCGATTGCATGACCAGGGATCGCATGAGTTTTTTAATTTCACTCCAGACCTCGCGATCTATTCTAAAGCCTTAGGCAATGGCTATGCAATTTCAGCATGTGTAGGGAAAAATGATTACAAATCTTCATCTTCCGAAGTTTTCCTTACTGGGAGCTGCTGGAATGATGCAGTGGCTATGACCGCTGCCTCCATGTCATTATCTATAGCTGAAAGAGACGGGGTGGCTGCTCAGGTTATGAGCAAGGGATCTTATTTTTGCACTAAGCTTACTGAAACTGCACAAGGGTATAATATTCCTCTTTCGATGACTGGCCCTCCGTCCATGCCTTACCCGTTGATTGAGCAAGATGAGAATTTATTCAAAATTCAGCAATTCTGCAGGTTTTGTGCGGAAGAAGGCTTATATTTTCATCCTCATCACAATTGGTTTATCAGTAATTCTCACACCACCGAATCTCTTGATCTAGCTCTTCAGAAAGCATCGGAGGCGTTAGCAAAGTTAAGCCACATATAAGGCAGTTACTGGCCTGTGGATAATATTTGATTGATTACAAATCTCTTTGATGGTCTGCATTTCAAAACAGCATCTTCCAAAGCACAGGTAATCTTTCGAAGTGCAGAAACGGCAGACTCCAGCTTTTGCTCATCTACCGATTCCTTCTGCAACCACGGCATGGTTACAAAAGAAAAATCTCCGAGCAAAGACGATAGATCAGAGTCTTTAAATAGCTCGTAAAGCATTCCCTTTGCCTGACTGCCAAGGTTGTATTTATCCGCTGATAGCCAGACTTGATCACAGCATGATAGAAGAGTGGCAAGCACCTGCTCGAGACCTATTCCACTGATTTGTTTTTTGAGACTCAATTTTCCAGCATCTGGAGAGAAGGGCAGAATGCTTTCGCTAACAGCCTGTTTAAGGTGAGCACTATCATCTGGATGCACAAGTGTCGCTCCCTCCAGAACAGCTCCTCGATCAGTTAGATTAAATATAGGACACTGCCTGGAAATATCTAATGATAACTTTGAGGTTTCTTCCCAGTCTGCGAAAAACGGGGTTTTGACTGTTTTTTCAAAGTTTCCCGGAATTGTGTGATAATGCTCGGCATGAACTTGTATGTGGGTGCGGCCTGTATTTTCAGCATATCTATCTCCATGGTGTAAGCCTGAAGACAGATCCATTCCAATCGTTATAATTAAGGAAGGGGAGAGTGAGTGAGCGAAGGATAAAGCGGTGAGCCCCGCATTATTTGCAGCCAGTATATTTGTTTTGCTTACACCTTTGGTAGCAAGCCAGTCTTCTGTTAGGACCCGACCTGATAGATACCTAGCCTTTTCCCCCCATTGCCTCGCCCAGCTCGGATGAGATTGAGATGAAAGGATAGCAATACCCGGAGACAAATCTTCACGAGAACAGCTTTCAAAGGATTTATGAGGATCAATGCTTATCAAAAAATCTGGTGCAATTCCCAGCTTTAAAAGCGCTGAAAGAGCACTATCACAAGCGATAATGATAGGGCGAGGAAAGCCTGCTTGAAAGATCGGCAACGTAACATCTAGCGAAGGTCCTGCGCCCACAACCAACGCGAAGCAGTTTTTACCCAAGGAAGACCAGTCAGTCGGAACACGAGAGAGAAGATATCCAGGCATATTTTGGAAAACTAGATACTGGCGATCAAAGCCAGTCGCTTGCCTGGTTCTTCTTGCCCTCGAGATTACTTCAATTTTGGAAATGAGCAAATCAAGAGTATCGCTGTAAGCTTTACACCCAGCAACCGAAGGGCTTACCTTGACGCAGGGAATATCCTGATAATCAAGAGCAATGAAATCTGTTATTCTCCGACTTAAAGCCGGCTGAGACTCATGCGGGCTCAAGCATTGGACCGAAGGAGGAATGAGGTCATTGGGTCGTTCAACATTTTCACAAAGCCATAGCACTCCACCAAGATGACTTTCGGACTCCTTGATGATCTCTGAGTCTGGAATTTCACCAATAATAATCGCAAGTTTAGAGTTGGGTCGACCAACAGTTGATATCCAGTTTGTGGACATTTAAAAGCAAATATCAAAAGACAGGTAACAGTGCCAACTTTTTTAAATATAGTGATGAATCCTCTCTTTCGAATCGACTCAAATATCTAAACTATACATGATTATATATTAAATGTTTGAGGGTAAGTCCATATTAGTCACCGGCGGAACTGGTTCTTTTGGTAAAGAGTTCGTTAAGACTGCTTTGGCCAACCACAAACTCAGGAAAATAATTGTCTATTCAAGAGATGAGCTCAAGCAAAGTGAAATGCAATCACTTGCTGAATTTAAAGATCCTGCGGTGCGTTTTTTCCTTGGGGATGTCCGTGATCGAGATCGGCTGGAACTGGCTATGCGGGGTGTCGATTATGTGGTCCATGCAGCCGCGTTGAAACAGGTGCCAGCTGCAGAGTATAACCCTCATGAATTTATTAAAACAAATGTAAATGGAGCCACTAATGTTGTAGATGCCGCTCTTAAAGCTGGCGTAAGAAAAGTGGTAGCTCTGAGTACGGACAAAGCGGTTAATCCCGTCAACTTATACGGAGCCACAAAATTATGCTCTGATAAAGTTTTTATTGCAGCCAATAGTTATGGCGGTCAGGAAGGTACTATTTTTTCTGTAGTCCGTTATGGCAATGTTGTGGGCAGTCGCGGCAGTGTGGCTCCCATTTTCCAGAAACAAAGAGAAGTTGGTAGCTTAACTATTACCAATCCGGATATGACTCGCTTTTTATTAACGATCAAACAGGGTGCAGAGTTTGTATTTAAATCACTAAAGGAAATGGTGGGCGGTGAATTATTTATACCAAAAATTCCTTCCTGCACGGTGGGGGAAATAGCAAATATAATAGCCCCTTCCTGCGAGTGGGAAATTACCGGTTTAAGACCTGGGGAAAAAATGCACGAAACCTTAATCCCTGAGGATGAATCCCGAAATGTTTTGGAATTTAAAGATCATTTTGTAATCCAGCCCATAAAATCATTTTGGGGTAATAAAATCGGAATTAAGGGTGGGAAGAAGTGCGAACAGGGCTTTGTCTACGCTAGTAACAATAATTCCGAGCATTGTACGGAATCAGCCCTCAAAGGTTTACTTAAGGATTTCATTCAATAATAAGTAAGCAAATAGCAGTACAATGGACATGAAGGCGATTACAGATGGAAGCTCGCCTCCCTTTATTGTCGCCGAGTTATCAGGTAATCATGGTGGGTGCCTAAGCAAAGCACTGCAACTTGTCGATAAGGCGTCAGAGGCAGGAGCGGACGCCATCAAACTTCAGACCTACAAGCCGGACACAATTACTGTAGATGCTCGGGATTGCAGGTTTTTACTCAAAGACGGATTATGGAAGGGTAAGTATCTTTACGACCTATATGAACAAGCCATGACACCCTGGGAGTGGCACAAGGAGATAGCTGTTCGTGCCGAAGAAAGAAAGATGGTTTGCTTTAGTTCTCCATTCGACGAGTCAGCCGTTGAATTTCTTGAACGGGAATTGAATCCTCCTCTTTATAAAATTGCATCTTTTGAGCTCAATCACTTCCCCCTTTTAAGGAAGGTGGGAGCCGCAGGAAAACCAGTCCTTGCCAGCATTGGTGTATCAGATGATGAGGAAATAGGGCAAGCGATTCAGACATTAAAAGAAAATGGGTGCCCTGAAGTGATTCTTTTGTACTGCATTAGCGAGTACCCCGCAAAAGTTGAAGACTTTGAATTATCTAATCTCCCCAAAATTCAACAAAAATTTGGATGTAAAGTGGGCTTATCTGACCATTCAGATGGTCATATCATGGCTGTTGCAGCAACTGCTCTTGGGGCATGTGTAATCGAAAAACATCTGACCCTAGACAGGGATAGCTCTTCAATTGATGCCGGGTTTTCCTTACTCCCTTCAGAATTCAGTGATTTGTGCTCTGCAGTAAGGAAAGCACACAAGGGGATTAAGTCGGCAAGTTCAAACTTTATGGAAAGCTCAAGGATAGCCAAGGGAGCAAAGTTCAAGAGATCGATTCTTGTTTGTAAGGATATAAAAAAAGGTGAACTGCTTGATTCCACAAACCTTCGAATCGCAAGACCAGGAGATGGCATGTGTCCAAGCCAGTGGGAGGTTGTGCTCAATAAAAAAGCTGCTAGAGACTTGCAGGTTGGACATCCTTTACGCCGTGAAGATGTAAGCTAACGCCCAACTTTTTGCATACCACTGCATCCTGTGTTATTGTTGTTTGTGTGTGCTCGTAAAATTGATTTCAACCTGAAAGTTCCTCTTTTTAAGGGATCTCAGGAAGAAAAGCTCCGTAAAACCTGTATTTGGGTCTCGTTGAATTGCCCAGGTAGAAAATTCATGCTTGAAGAAATTGCGGTTATCATGGGTATCACTCGTGAACGGGTACGACAGCTGGAAGCTTCCGCACTTCGTAAATTAAGGCATCCATCCCGTGCGAAGATTCTTGCTGAATTAATTGATTGAAACGGTTTTTTCTCTAAAGACTTTACTTTGCATCACAATTTGAAAAGTTGGTTTTATTGTGTGTTCAAAAATAAGTACTAGAAGAGAGGCCTTTCTGTTATTAAACAGCTTGCCGAAACTTGGTCCGATTAGCACCAGTCGTTTACTCGATGCCTTTCATGGAGATCCAGTAAAGATCCTGCATGCAAACAAGGAGAAACTTTTATCAGTCAAGGGTATAGGGAGTGCTATGATTGCATCGATTCAAAATCCTCTTAATGAGGGCTGGGTAAAAAAAGAACTCGGGAATATTAAAAACTATGAATCTTCATTTATAACTGAGAATGATCTCCCCAAAGCTTTACATGAAATTTACGATACTCCGCTCGGGTTATATCAAAAAGGGTCTGTCCCTGATGGTCCTTATGTTTCCATAGTAGGCACCCGTATACCTTCCCTGTATGCTCAAAAAATTTGCCAGGAGGTATCATCCAAGTTGGCACAAAAAGGATTCTGCATCGTAAGTGGAATGGCTCGGGGAATTGATGCTATTGCCCACCAGGCTGCCCTAGATGTAAATGGAAAGACGATTGCCTTTTTGGGGAGTGGGATCGACATTATTTACCCTCCCGAACACCTGAGCTTGTATCGAGAGATTGCGACCAAAGGAGCCGTGCTATCCGAGTTTCCATTTGGTAGAAAAGCGGATCGAAGGACTTTTCCAATGAGAAACCGTTTAGTATCCGGAATTTCATCCGGTACCGTGGTTGTAGAGTCTGGTGCATCAGGTGGTAGTTTGATTACTGCAAGATTTGCGGCGGAACAGGGCCGTTCCGTATTTGCAGTTCCTGGAAGAGTGGATCAAGCCAGTTCACTCGGATGCCACCACTTAATCCGTGAAGGTGCCACTCTTATTCGAAATGCAAATGACATAATAGATGACTTACTACCCTCATTGACTTTAGATTTCTCTGTAGATACTGCCTCTTCCCAAGCCAGCGAATCTCAGCCCCGTAATCTGGAGAGCGTAAACTTTTCCAAGAATGAAGTGACGATCATGCATGCCCTTCAACAAGATGGGATCATGAGCAGTGAGGAAATCAGCTCTAAATCTACCCTGCAGGCCCAAGATATTGCGTCCACCCTGACAGGTCTTGAGCTTGCAGGTTATATTTCAAAGAGAGCGGACGGAAGGTATGAGATTCAGTAGATAATAATAATTTAATTCTTTGGGTTGCATTTCTTTCATTTCCCGTTTCAATAAAAGTCAGTTTAGGGGAGCTTTAGGCGAAAACTGAGAGGCACAAACGATCCGTGTGCGACCCTTAGAACCTGATGCGATACCACAACGCCGTAGGGAAAACTTACTGTTTCACCGCAGTATTTCTTCGGCACAACCTCTTAATTATGATTAAAAAAGTCGAAGACCTGGAAGATAGCCAAAATAACTCAAAGCGTGTTTACTTAGAAGGCGGCAACTCGGGAGTAAGGGTACCCATGAAAGAAATTTCTCTGTCCCCAACTAGGACATCAGAGCAAAATGAAGAGCCTAACGATCCGGTTCGCGTTTATGATACCTCTGGGCCATGGGGTGACCCTGATTTTCACCGGCAACACGAGCTAGGTCTTCCCCGCCTTCGCGATCAATGGATTGAAGAGCGTGGAGACACAGATATTATTGAAGGCAGGCAAGCGACCCCAGCAGATAATGGCTATTTGTCTGATTTACATGCCCAAAGATCAGACCAAAAAGGGAAAGACTTACCCGATTATGACCGCTCCAAGATAAAGGTGCGAAAATCCAAATCTGGGGCTGCGGTTACTCAACTTCAATATGCGAGAGATGGGATAATTACACCCGAGATGGAATTTATTGCGATTCGGGAGAACATGAAGCTTCAGGCTTTGACCAATGACCTTGAATGCTCACAGGATAATGATCGCAACAGCCTGAACCACCAACACTCCGGTGAAAACTTTGGTGCCTCTATACCTAAAGAAATTACCCCTGAATTTGTCCGAAGCGAAGTTGCCCGTGGTCGAGCTATCATACCGGCTAATATAAATCACCCAGAACTGGAACCGATGATTATTGGTCGAAACTTCCTGGTTAAAATTAATGCCAATATTGGGAATTCGGCAGTCGCTTCCTCTATTGAGGAAGAAGTTGAAAAAATGAGGTGGGCTACAAAATGGGGGGCAGACACATTGATGGACCTGTCTACCGGTAAGAATATTCATCGTACCCGAGAATGGATTATCAGAAATTGTCCCGTGCCTGTAGGAACAGTCCCAATCTATCAAGCTCTTGAAAAGGTAAGAGGGAAACCCGAGGATTTAACTTGGGAAATTTTTCGGGATACTTTGATTGAACAAGCTGAGCAGGGGGTTGATTATTTCACTATTCATGCTGGTGTATTACTTCGCTATGTTCCCCTCACAAGCAAGAGAATGACAGGAATCGTCAGCCGTGGAGGCTCAATTATGGCTAAGTGGTGCCTCGCTCATCACAAAGAAAATTTTCTCTATGAAAAATGGGATGAGATTTGCCAAATTATGGCTGCCTATGATGTTTCTTTTTCTATCGGGGATGGGCTGCGACCCGGGTCTATTGCCGATGCCAATGATGAAGCACAATTTGCTGAACTTAAAACACAAGGTGAACTAACAACAAGAGCCTGGAAATATGGCGTTCAGGTAATGAACGAAGGCCCAGGCCATGTGCCTATGCACATGATTAAAGAGAATATGGAGAAACAGATCGAATGGTGTCATGAAGCTCCTTTTTATACGCTCGGTCCTTTGACCACTGATATTGCCCCAGGCTATGACCATATAACCAGCGGTATCGGGGCAGCCATGATTGGTTGGTATGGCTGTGCTATGTTATGCTATGTTACGCCTAAGGAACACCTTGGCCTGCCTGACAGAGAGGATGTAAGAGAGGGTGTTGTTACCTATAAATTGGCAGCCCATGCCGCAGATTTAGCCAAAGGCCATCCGTCCGCCCAATTTCGAGATAATGCTCTATCCAAAGCCCGCTTTGAATTCCGATGGCATGATCAATTTAATCTATCACTCGATCCTGATAAAGCTCGAGAATTTCATGACCAGACCCTTCCTCAGGAGAATGCCAAAACTGCTCATTTCTGCTCCATGTGCGGACCACATTTTTGTTCAATGAAAATTTCAGAAGAGGTCAGGCAATATGCAAAAGAGAAAGGTCTTGATTCGGAGCAGGATGCAATTGCAGACGGAATGAAGAAGAAAGCAGAAGAGTTTAACACATCAGGGGGGGAATTATACAGCTCCTGAATGAAGATTTTTGTTAACGATTCTCCTCATCAGGCCCCGAAGGAAATAAAACTTAAAAGTTTTCTTCACTCGATCAACCTTGATGATTTTAGAGGGTGGGCCGTTGCCTTAAATGAAGCTGTGATCCCGGAAGATGAAATGGAAAATGTCACCCTTCAGGAAAGTGACAGGCTTATACTAATACAAGCTACCCAAGGAGGATGAGTATACCCTTGCATATCGCAATTATTTCCTCGCCGAACTTTAAAGATGGCGAAGACAAGATGATAGTAAGCCTGTTTAAAGCCGGTCTTTCAAAATTCCATCTACGCAAGCCAGATCATTCACCTTCAAGCGTTGCCCGATTGCTAAAAAAAATACCAACCGATTACCATAAAAGAATTGTTTTACACCGGGCCCATGAACTCCTTAACGATTTTGATCTTGGCGGCTATCATCACCGCTCGGATGAAAAACTTAAAGATGTGACCGGGACTCGGAGCCGTTCCCTTCATAAAATCAATGAACTTCAGATTGAAACTGATATCCTTGATTATGTTTTTTTCGGGCCTGTTTTCCATTCCATATCAAAAGCTGGGCACAAGCCAAAAGTTTCGCTATCAAACTTGTCATCGGCCCTGGATAAACTTGATATGAAAGGCAAGAGGCCTTTGGTCTATGCCCTTGGTGGTATTCGAAGAAATAAAATCAGTACTCTTGTTGAGACTGGTTTTGATGGCTTCGCTTTACTCGGATCTATTTGGGGGAAACCTGACCCTGTGGTAGCCTACAGGGAGTTTAATACCTCCCTGCAAAATATCTCCCGCTTGCAGCTCAGGTGACACAACTATGCTCAAATTCGTCCCTTACGATGATTGACTTACTAAACCATCCACTTTACTGCATTACCTCTGATACTGTTACCTCTACCCATGCAGATCAAGTATCGAGTATGGCTCAAGAAGGGGTTAAGATTATTCAGGTAAGGTCAAAAAAAAAGTTTGCAAGGGAAGAAGTTAGCAGACTTAGGTCTGCTATCAAAAATGCCAGGAGGTTGGGTGCATGTGTTATTGTAAACGATGACCCTATCTTATGTAACGCAACCGGAGCTGATGGTGTACATCTTGGCAGTAATGATGCCCCCCCTGAATCAGCACGTCTTGCACTCGGGGAGGGCAAGATCATTGGTGGTACCGTTCACTCTTTAGATGAAGCTCATGCGCTAAAACTGTCAGGGTATTGTGATTACGCAGGGATAGGCCCATTTCGCAACTCATCTACGAAGCGGGAATTAAGGCCCAAGTTATCGCTTAAGGACATTACTCAAATTATTTCATTTCTTTCCCCAATTCCCTGCTTTTTAATTGGTGGCTTAAACAGCTTGGACTTCTCTTTACTTTCTGTGACTGGAGCGAGAGGAATATGTGTCTGTTCTGGTGTTAATAAGGGCAAGAATTTTGGTGCTTGTTTAGAGCATTATACCAATGAATCACAAAAACATTATGGTTGATCAATCTGATAGCTTGGAATTAGGGGATAAAACATTTCACTCGCGCCTCTTTATTGGCACGGGAAAGTTTTCTTCAGGAGAGGCACTGGGAGAAGTTGTTCAAGCAAGTGGAACACAAATGGTTACTGTGGCCATGAAAAGAGCCAATCCATCTGGCGGCCATGATTCCATTTTATCATACCTCAAAGATCAAGATATTCAGATTCTTCCTAACACCTCAGGGGTTAGGAATGCAAAAGAAGCAGTCTTTGTCGCAAAAATGGCAAGAGAGGCATTGCAGACCAACTGGCTAAAATTAGAAATTCATCCGGACCCTAAATACCTGATGCCAGATGCTGGCGAGACTTTGCTTGCCACCAAAGAGTTGGTAAAGGAAGGATTCACGGTGTTACCCTACTGCCATGCTGATCCCGTTTTGTGCAAACAATTGGAAGAAGCTGGGGCAGCTGCAGTAATGCCTCTTGGCTCGCCGATAGGTAGCAATAAAGGCCTCGAAAGTAGAGAATTTTTAAAAATCATCATAGAGCAAGCAGCTGTGCCTGTGGTAATTGATGCCGGAATTGGGAAACCCTCACAAGCTGCCGAGGCCTTTGAGTTGGGAGCAGATGCGGTTCTTATCAATACCGCAATGGCTGTATCTCATGACCCAGTCAGGATGGCCAAAGCGTTTCGCTTGGCTGTCGACGCTGGCCGCACTGGTTTTATAGCAGGATTGGGAGTTACTTCCAATCATGCGGTACCGAGTTCTCCCTTAACGGGTTTTTTGAATTAAAAATTAGCCCATGAAGTTTAATTCATATCTCCCTCTTTTTAATCGATTGGAATGGAAGGGCATCACGATGCTTGTGGAGTCTATGACCCGGCAGGATGTGGAGTTGGCATTACACCGAAAAGGAAGTGGCGGCGTGCAAGATTTTGCTGCCCTTATATCACCTGTAGCGTCGCAAGAGTATTTGGAGCAGATGGCGATTCTTAGTAACCGCTTGACCGAACAACGGTTTGGCAAAGCAATTCGCCTATTCGCCCCCTTGTATTTATCCAATGAATGTAATAATGTATGCGATTATTGTGGGTTCAGCCTTGGTAATAAGATCCCCCGCAAAACCCTAAATCCAGCAGAGATCATTAAAGAAGCAGGTGCGTTAAAGAAAAAAGGGTTCGAACACATTTTACTGGTAACCGGGGAATCTGCTCAAGTTGTTGATCTCGCATATTTGAAAGAAGCACTCGCTACCCTTAATCCCTACTTTCCAAATCTTTCCATTGAAGTTCAACCTTTGCACCAAGAGGAATATGAGATTTTGATCGCGAACGGACTTCAGTCTGTCTTTGTGTATCAGGAGACCTATGACCGAACGAGTTACGCAAGCCATCACCTTAAAGGGAAAAAACGAAATTTTGACTGGCGACTTGAGACTGCAGACAGATTGGGGCGTGCAAAAATCAAGAAGATAGGGCTTGGTTGCCTGTATGGACTCACCAAAGACTGGCGGACAGATGCGTACTTTGCCGCTCATCACCTTTCCTACCTTGAAAAAAGATACTGGCAAACATCCTATTCGATGTCATTCCCACGTTTACGTCCCTGTGAGGGTGAGACTGCTCCCGCTGTTGCTTTGAATGACCGCGACCTGGTTCAACTTCTCTGTGCTTTCAGAATATTCAGCCATGAACTGGAACTCAGTATATCGACCCGTGAATCCAGTGATTTAAGAGAGCACCTTCTACCATTGGGTGTGACTACCCTGAGTGCGGGTTCCAAAACAAACCCGGGAGGTTATGCCGTGGAAGCGGAGTCCTTGGAACAATTTGAAATTTCTGACGACCGAAGCCCGCAAGAGATTTTTAAACTTCTTCAAAGCAAAGGGTACGACCCGGTATGGAAAGACTGGGATCACTCTTACAACCTCGCTGATCCAAAGACTCCAGCTTTGTCTCCTGTAGAAAACCATGCTTGAAAGACTGTTATGTGATGAGTGAATTGTCAGCCACCGAAAGTTTGCACTACCAAAGACACTTGGCCTTACCTCAGTTCGGTATTTCCAGCCAAAAAAAGCTTAAGTCGTCCTCCATCCTTGTGGTAGGAGCTGGAGGCTTGGGCTGTCCGGCCTTGCAGTATTTAGCGGCTGCTGGGGTAGGGAAGATAGGGATTATCGACGGTGATAAAGTGGAGGCGTCAAACCTCCAAAGGCAGGTTTTATTCAATTATAACGACATTGGTAAATACAAGGCGGAAACGGCCAGAAATAAAATTTCTTTGCTTAACCCTCACATAGAAATTGAACATTTTAATGAAAGACTATCGCCTGAAAACATAGAAGTACGACTAAGTGCATACTCCATAATCCTAGACGGTAGCGACAATTTTGAAACAAAGTACTTACTGAACGACGCCAGCATACTCTTTAACAAAGTTCTCATATACGGATCGATATTTGAATTCTCCGCACAAATTAGTGTTTTCAACCTAAATAACGGACCCACTTACCGATGCCTTTTCCCTGAACCGCCCTCTGGGAACGCACTCCCTCCCTGTGCAGAAGCAGGGGTACTCGGTGTCCTTCCAGGAATTGCAGGTTCTATTCAGGCCAGTGAGGCAATCAAGGTAATGACTGGGCTAGGAAACCCTCTTTCCGGAAAATTATTATTATTCGATGCGCTTACTTTGAAAACTCAGGTTGTTACTTTTAATTTGAGACCTGATTCAAGAAACATACAAACCTTACCTACCACTTCACCTTCATGCTCGGCTCTTAGAGATGAGGGGAAGAGTATCAGTGAGATCGATACCTTTGGAATGAAGGAAATGAACGAATCTGGTAAGACTGATATTATCATTGATGTTCGCGAGCAATGGGAACGAGATGAGTTGAAAATCTCACCCTCTGTTCATATTCCTCTTGGTTGTTTTGAACATCCAGAGCAAATCGAGTTCCCAGTCTCCATAAAGCAAGACTCCCATATCGTTATCTACTGCAAAGCCGGAGTTCGAAGCAGAATGGCTTGCCATGCATTGCAGGAGATGGGGTATAGAAACCTGTACAACCTGAGCGGGGGCATTATGGAGTGGAGTAATTACCCTAAAGCATAGTACAGAGGGGTAAGAAATGAGAAGGCGAATCCTATGTATTGGAGGCACAGATAGCTCAACCGGTGCGGGTGTGACCGCAGACCTTGAAACCCTAAATGCTTTGGGAGCAAATGGTGTTATTGCCATCACATCGGTTACAGCCCAATCAGATGAAGTTTTTTTCTCCTCTCATAAAGTTGCAAGTGAGGGCTTAGTAGCCCAACTTGAAGCCTCCGAAGCTTTACCTATAGATGGGATTAAGATCGGTATGCTACCAGATAAGTCATCGATACAAGTTGTCAGTCAGTTTATCAATAAGCATAAATCAATTCCCTCTGTCATGGACCCGGTTTTTTCATCATCGAGCGGGGGTAGACTGGTCAAGACTGAGGAGTTAGATATTCTGATAAGAGAGCTCTTTCCTAAAGTAACATTGCTTACCCCTAATGCCCTTGAAGCAGAAATTATTACCGGAGTTCCATGTAAGAGTGTGGAGGGTGCAAAGCTAAATGCCGAAAGGTTGATACAACTAGGTGCCCAAGCTGTTTTAGTGAAGGGAGGCCACCTTTCTGAACCGAATTGCACCGATATTTTTTTTCAGAAAAATAGCAATATCAGCCTTGTAACCAAGGCTCGTATAAAAAACGCACAAAAGTGCCGGGGCACTGGGTGCCGGTTGTCGACATCTATTGCATATTACCTCGCGTGCGGGGATAATATTAAAACTGCCGTAGAAAAAGGAAGTGGCTTGGTTGAGCAATATATTACAAGCCAGAGCCCACTCGCGTCCTAGCGCCCCAAGGCTTTACGAATTAATTCTTCCGTACTTACCCCCTTGCCTAAGGACTCAGATGCCTTGCGAATCGCCTGGTCCGCTTCCGTAGCTTTGTAACCCAAAGTGAGAAGGGCAGAAACTGCATCCTGATAAGTAGCAAATTCAAATGGTATTGATTCTGAAGCGACTCCACCACCTTTGGATGCCGGGCTAACAGCATCTACTGAAGTCTGAGCCTTGGGTAGTACTTTGTCCTTAAGCTCAACAACAATTCTTTCCGCAGTCTTCTTTCCGAGGCCTTGGGCTTTGGACAGCATAGCCACATCTCCATTCGCGATAGAAGTTTTGAGCATAGGTAAAGAAAGAGAGCCCAGTAAATTCAGGGCAATTTTTGGACCAATGCCAGATACTTTAGCGACAATCATTTGAAAAAAATCACGGGACTCCCGGTCAATAAAACCATAAAGAGTCTGAGAATCCTCCTTGTAGACAGCATGGGTGAAAAGCTTAACATTATTTCCCAACGCTGGCAGTTTCTCTGAGGTTGTAAGGGGAATAAGTGCTTCATAGCCAATACCCCCAATTTGTATAATGGCCAAGTTGAGCTGGCATTCGATCAGTTTCCCTTCAATAAAAGCAATCATGTAAAAACTCTAACTCTTTAATCCCAGAACATCCTGCATCGAGTAAAGACCTGCACCCTGGGTAATCACCCATTTGGTTGCACGCAGTGCTCCGGCAGCAAAAATAATACGATCAGTTGCCCGGTGAGTTAACTCAATACGTTCGCCCATACCAGCGAACATAACCGTATGCTCTCCAACGATATCACCACCACGGATGGCATGTGAACCGATTTCATTCCTGGGTCGTTCCCCAACCATGCCGTTACGACCATGGGCAAGGTTCTCATCAGACAGCCTCCTTGACTCCTTTAGGATTTCGAGTAAACGATCAGCGGTACCGCTGGGTGCATCTTTTTTTAACCGGTGATGCATTTCCAGTACCTCTGGATCAAAATCACTATCCGCGTTTAAGACTCGGGAGGCTTGCTCGGTCAGGTAAAATAACAAATTAACACCGGTTGAAAAATTTCCAGCCCATACCATTGGAATTTTATCGGTAAGGGCAACAATTTCATCCCGTACCGTTTTTTCGTGACCGGTTGTACCAATCACCATCGGCTTAGCAAACTCAGCGGCAATCTTTGCCAGGGGAAGGGTTGCATCTCTTAAGGAAAAATCAATCACAACATCACAGCTATCCATATATGCCCTAGGGTCATCCCCAAGGTCTACCGGGTATGAAATTTCACACTGATGTTCAGCCGCGATTGATTGAATAGCTTGTCCCATTCGACCACGGGCACCGCTAAGTAAAATCTTTTTTAAAGTCATGAGATTGTTAGGTTGGCTGCCATTTTTTCAACTATATCAAAAGACTTTGAAGAAGGCGGGCACAAAGGTAACCTTACTTCCGGGGATGAAATCAATCCTTTTAAGTGCATGAGAGTCTTTATCGGCACTGGGTTTGGCTCACAAAATAGATCAGTGAAAAAAGAATAATTCGTGAGGTGCAGCTTCTTCGCTTCATTTAACTTGCCTTGGTTAAATAAAGAGACCAATAGAGTGACAACTTCAGGTATAATATTTGAAGCAACACTTATAACACCTTTTGCCCCACAAGCCATAAAAGGTAAGGTTAATCCATCATCTCCAGAAAGAACAATAAAATCATCATCGATCTGGGATACGGTCTCAGAAACTTTAGAAGATTTACCCCCAGCTTCCTTGAGGGCGCAAATATTTGGATATTTTTCGCGCAGCCGCAAAACGGTTGAAGTGGAAATCTCAATCCCACACCTAGAGGGGATGGAATAGAGGACGATAGGTTTTTCTGTAATATCAGCGATTGCGGAGAAATGGGCATACAAACCCTCCTGGCTGGGTTTATTGTAGTAGGGTGCCACTAACAGGAATGCATTCGCCCCAAGGTCATCCGCCTTTTTGGTAAGGGCAAGGGCTTCTTTTGTGGAATTGGCTCCGGTACCAGCAATAACAGGAACAGCTCCGTCAACATGCCCGACTGTTTCCTTGATCACTTGGAGATGCTCATTTTCAAGAAGGGTGGGGGATTCGCCAGTGGTGCCGCAGGGAACCACACCAGAAACGCCCCCCTTGAGTTGCTTTTCAAGTAAGTTTGATAGATCCGTGTAGTTTACGTCTCCATCTTGCATGGGTGTGATGAGTGCAGTATGTGTTCCGTGAAGTAGATTCTTGTCCATTATGAATAAATATGAGAGAAAGATATTCCCGCGTTAATTTTCATCATCCTTTCTCGGAGGGAAAATTTGCGTGGTCAACTTTTTAATGGTGGAAACTCAAAAGATTCGTAATTTTTGCATAATAGCGCATGTCGATCATGGCAAGACTACCTTGTCTGATCGATTATTGGAGCGTACCCAAACAGTTATGCAGCGTGAAATGAAAGATCAGCTGCTTGATTCCATGGATTTGGAACGTGAACGCGGGATAACAATTAAGTGCCATCCCGTTTCTATGACTTATAAGGCTAAAGATGGTGACGAGTACCTATTTAATCTGATCGATACCCCAGGCCATGTTGATTTCTCTTATGAAGTGTCCAGAAGTCTAGCTGCTTGCGAGGGAGCATTACTCTTAATTGATGCGTCCCAGGGAGTTGAAGCCCAAACCCTTGCCAATGCTCAGCTTGCTGAGGCGCAAGGTCTGGAAATTATCCCCGTAATTAACAAAGTTGACTTGCCCAGTGCAGATATCGACCGGGTGTCCAAGCAAATTGAAGACATTCTTGCCATACCTGCAGAAGAAGCGATCCATGCAAGCGGTAAGTCAGGTATTGGAGTTGATGAAATTCTTGAATCTGTAGTTCATCGCCTGCCACCGCCAAGATGGAACGATTACTCCAAGCCACGGGCTCTTGTTTTTGATAATCAATTTGATTCATTTAAGGGAGTCATATGCTACGTCCGGGTATTCTCTGGACAGTTTCCTAAAAATGGGAACTTAGTGCTGATGAGTGACAAGCGTAAAACTCAAATTAAGGAAATTGGACAGTTTTGCCCTCAACCAGTTCCTACAAAATCTTTACATGAAGGAGAGGTGGGTTATGTGGTTACCGGCATCAGGGATGTTGCTGAAATCAAAATTGGAGACACCCTGACTCTATCCGACAACGAAGCAGAGGATATGCTTCCAGGTTATAAAGATGTTCGCCCTATGGTCTTCAGTGGCTTGTATCCCTTAGATACTTCAGACTACGAAAAATTGAAAAAAAGCGTGGGAAAGCTTCGCTTGAATGATGCCGCATTTACTTTTCAATCCGAAACATCTGTAGCCCTGGGCTTTGGCTTTCGATGCGGCTTCCTCGGACTTCTTCACATGGAGATCATACAGGAGCGACTCAGGAGGGAGTATGACCTTGATCTCATCTCGACTTACCCAAGTGTTGTTTACAGAGTTCATTTAACGACTGGCGAGGAGCTTGAAATCGACAACCCGCTGGAGTTACCCGACACCACCGAGGTTTCTAAAATTGAGGAGCCTACCATCCTGGCCAGGATACATGCCCCCAATCACTGCATCGGTGATTTATTAGCCCTGGTCACTGAAAAAAGAGGTTCTTGCAGTGACACGGAAACCATTGACGAAACTAGGGTCATGCTCACTTGCCACCTGCCACTGAATGAAATTCTGGTGGACTTCAATGATCGGTTAAAGAGTGTAACCCATGGCTACGGATCCATGGATTATGACATGGATAATTATGTGGAATCTGACCTCGTTAGAATGGAAATTCTGGTGAACGCAGAACCGGTTGATGCTTTTTCCACCATTGTGCACAAAGATAAAGCGGAAACACGGGGCAGGGCACTATGCTCAAAACTAAAAGAAATATTACCCAGGCAATTATTTAAGATTTCACTGCAAGCTGGAGTAGGTGGTAAAGTTATTGCCAGGGAAACTATCAGTGCCATGCGAAAAGATGTTACAGCTAAGTGCTACGGAGGGGATATAAGCCGAAAACGAAAACTTTTAGATAAACAAAAGGAAGGTAAAAAAAGAATGAAGCAGATCGGTAGCGTCAATATTCCACAAGAAGCTTTCGTGCAAATCCTTAAGAGCTCATCCTAAAATTTATGAACCCAAGAAAAGCAAGCCGGTCAGAAAAAAAGGGGGCGAAAGAAATTTTGCGTCTTGGTCTTAAAGTTTTTGCCTACCGAAACGATATTCTATCTGCGGAAGACAAAGAAGAGCTAAACTCTGCAAACACCCATTTAGCCAGTCAGTTAAAAGAGAAACCAGTTACAGCCAAGGACCTAGAAAAGGCCGCCAAAAGAGTCGACTTGGCCCTACAGAAAAATGGAGCTTTGTATTACCATAAAAAATCATGGGTTGAGAATGTAGAAATGCTTCTTGTTGCTGCCATTGTGGTCATTGGTATTCGCAGCTTTTTCGTGCAACCTTTCATCATTCCGACAAACTCGATGTACCCATCTTTTTTTGGAATGCAGCCTAAGGTTTACCAAGAAAATGAAGATGTCCCCAATATCGCAGAAAGAGCGATTGATAAAATCTTACTGGGTGCTTCACACTTCAGGTTAGAGTCTGAAAGTAAAGGTAAACTATACCTTAAGCTTCAAAACGGGGCTCCATTTCGATTTGTACAGGGTTCATTTCCCCATGGCAGGTTTTTCATATTCCCCAATACCCTTCGAGAATACATCTTCGAGATAGGCGGAAAGGATCACTCACTTCGCATTCCGGCAGAATTTGACTTAGATGAGTTATTGGCCAGAAAGTTTGCCGGTACTGATGATCTTAGAGACTTGCCTTTAATCGTAACCCAAGATCATGGGTTTATGGGGAATCGTTTAAAATTAAGTGATAAAATTATTCAGAAAGGTGAAATCGCTTTCGCTTTTGATATTTTATTAGGAGATGCCTTGTTTGTTGATCGCATGAGTTATAATTTTGTGAGCCCAAAATCTGGTGATCCTGCTGTTTTTAGAACAGGCAGCATTGATGAGTTTAACCAAAAATTACTAATGCCTGTTCGTCCAATTGGTGAAGATAAGTACTACATAAAAAGACTCGTTGGCGAGCCTGGCGACACTTTGGAAATAAAGGTTCCAGATTCTATTTTCACCAACGGAACGGATGTGAGAAAAGGTGTGCCTGGTGTTTTATACCGAAATAACAAGCCCATATCAGGTAAAGCAGCGTTTGACGAAAACAGAAAAAGGACTGAAGCTCTGGCAATTAATCCTAGCACTCCAAGCAAGACAGGTTATCCCGGTTACCGTGCAGAAGGTTTGTTGACAAATAAATCCTCACTCCATGTGCCAGATCGTAATAGCTCAAACAACCCCACCAACAAAAAAGCTTTTTTTGCCATGGGTGATAATTCCACAGATAGCTTGGATGGTAGATCCTGGGGATTTGTACCTGAAAATGAAATTATAGGAAAAGCGTTGTTTGTTTATTATCCATTCACGAAAAGATGGGGTTTCTCGGATTAATACTTTAATTCGCACAATATGCATTATGTCTAATTAGTTGCATGAAAGTTGATTGGTTACAAAATCGTGCAGCAGGTGCATTCTTGCATATCACCTCTTTACCTTCTCCTACTGGAATTGGGAATTTAGGCGAAAGTGCATATGCATACATTTCGTTTTTGAAAGAAGCCGGCTTTCGTTTTTGGCAAATGTGCCCTTTAGGACCAACTGGGTATGGGGATTCCCCCTATCAGGTATTTTCGTCCTTTGCTGGTAATCCGTACCTTATTGATTGGAGACCGATTGAAGACAAAGGTTTAATTACGGAATCGGAATTACAAATCCTGAAAGAGCTTCCTGGCGGATACATTGACTATGGTGATTTGTATAAAAAATTCTTTCCTGTGGCCGGGAAATCCCATCAGAGATTTCTAAGTAATCCATCTTCTTTAAATGATCTCTATGGTGATTTTAACTCCTTCGTTGATTCAAACAGAGGATGGCTGGATTCTTACTGCCAGTTTCAGTCCTTAAAAAAGTATCATAATAATATTCCTTGGTGGGAATGGCCTCCTCAACATGAAATGAGTAAAGAGAGTTTGAAGGAAGAGAACGAATTTAAATTCCATCAATACCTCCAATATATTTTCCGGGGCCAATGGCATAAATTAAAAGATTTTGCCGAAAGTAAAGATATTCAATTGATTGGTGATCTTCCCATTTATTGTGCCCCTGATTCCGCAGATGTTTGGTCTGAACCTGACTTGTTTGAAATCAATCAGAAATCATCTTCTTTTACAAATGTAGCAGGCGTTCCACCTGACTACTTCAATGAAGATGGTCAATACTGGGGCAACCCACTGTATGCGTGGGATAGACATGCAGCCAATAATTATAGTTGGTGGATGGATCGTTTATCGTTACAGCTCGAACTTTTCGATGTTGTACGGATTGATCATTTTCGCGGTTTTAATGATTACTGGAGTATTAGTACTGAAACAAAGAATGCTAAGTCGGGTTCATGGGTGAAAGGGCCTGGGCTTGATTTCTGGAAAGTAGCAAAAAGTAAGTTCCCGTCCCTGCCCTTTTTGGCGGAAGATTTGGGTTTGATTTCAGAAGAGGTACGGAAACTCCGGGATAACTCATCTCTTCTTGGTATGGCAGTCCTTCAGTTTGCATTTGATGGTGACCCTGAAAATCTTTACCTACCCCATAACCTTTCCCAAAAGCTTGTGCTTTATACAGGTACCCATGACAACGATACGACCCAAGGATGGTATAATCAGGCTCCTGCTGAGATCAGAGATAATTGCCGCACCTACCTAAATGTCTCCGGAGAGGATGTAAGCTGGGACTTGATTCGTTGTGCATACCGCACCGTATCACCGCTTGTAATTATCCCTACTCAGGACATTCTAGGTCTTGATTCCCAGGCAAGACTCAACCAACCAGGTGTTCCGGAAGGAAATTGGACCTGGCGGCTAACTGATAGCCAACTTGATCAACTTCGAACAGTTCATGCCAGTCATCTTCATGAACAGGCAAAAATATGTGGACGGCTTCTGCCTAAAATGTGAAATCTGTATTCAGATGAAAGAAAATCTAAATCGAGAAATAAGTGTAAACCGGATATTACCTTATTTCCTGCTCCTGAAACCTCTTTGGTTTCCTTTCACTGGTGCTCTTTTATGTGGCGTTGTTTATGGCATCTCAAGTGGATTTGGCCTCCCCTATATGATCGACCAGATTTTCCCGAAAATTTTCCCGAATGCAAATGTTGAACCTACCCACAAACTTGAAACCATTGATTTAGTTTTTTATGTCGGATGGTTTCCGCTCGTGTTTTTAATTCGCGGAGTAAGTGGATATTTCAATACCTATCTGATTAATCTCTGCGGAGTCAAAGTATTGGAAAAAATCCGTGTCCAGGTTTTTGCCAAATTGCAAAAACTGCCCCTTTCATTTTTCCACCAAAACCAAGAGGGCGACTTGCTAAGTAGGGTCAGTAATGATACAGGCCAATTACAAAACGCCGTCCTATCCATAAGTAATGATTTGGTCAGGCAACCCATTACATTTATCGGTGCCATTACCGCACTTATCCTGATTGCACTTCAGAATGAAGGGATGTCCTTTGTCTTACTTTGCCTTCTGGTTGTCCCTGTCTGCATTTTTCCCATAAGAAAAATTGGGCAAATTCTTTTAGTTAAAGCTCTGGGGATGCAGGAGACTGCAGGAGGGATGACTGCTATCCTTAGTGAAAATCTTTCAGCCTCCAGGGAAATCCGGGCCTTTAATCTTGAGGAAAGAGAGATACAAAGGTTTAAGGATTCATCTGGGATATACCTAATGGCGAGAATGAAGGTCATTAAATATTCTCATTTACTGACACCGATTATTGAAATTATTACAGCAGTTGGTATCTCCATTGCCATTTTTCAAGCTTCAAGAACAGGGATTAAATTAGATTCTTTTATTCCCGTCATTATGGCGCTGTACATGTCTTATGAGCCAATCAAGAAACTTGGGTCTATTCAAAATCAATTAAAGCAAGCTCTCGCTTCCATTCAAAGAATTGATGACATCCTGGATGCTGAAGAGAAAGTGCTAGACCCCGAAAATCCTATTTCTCATCAAATAAAAGGGGAAATTAAGTTCCAAAATGTTTCTTTTTCATACAATATTGAGAATGAATCCTCCCCTGCCCTGCACCATATTGACCTTGTGATTAATCCCGGGGAAGTCGTTGCCTTAGTGGGTCCTAGCGGAGCAGGCAAGACCACGCTTGCCGGCTTGCTGCCACGCTTTTTTGACCCAACAGAGGGTGAAGTCTTGCTGGATGGGATTGATATATCGAAATTAAGTCTTCGAGATCTAAGGGATTCAATTGCACTGGTTCCGCAAAAACCATTTTTATTTGATTTATCAGTGGAGGAAAACATCGAGTTGGGTAAGTCCATGTATTCAACGGGCTCCGTTCTCGAATCAGTAAAGGAGGCTAACGCAATAGATTTTGTCAATCAGTTACCGGATAAACTAAAGGAACCATTAGGGGAAAATGGAAACAGGCTTTCGGGTGGTCAGATTCAACGGCTTGCAATGGCACGTGCTTTTTATAAAAACGCTCCTATTTTAATACTAGATGAAGCAACATCTGCCTTGGATTCAGAAAATGAAAATATAATTCATGAATCCATGGAAAAGCTCATAAAAGGCAAAACGACCATTCTTATCGCCCACCGGTTCAGTTCGATTCGATTGGCAACCCGTATCATTGTTATGGATGCAGGAAAAATTGTAGCTTTTGGTAAACACGATGAAATTTACAAATCCTGTAAGCTTTACAAGGCACTGTATGATCGCCAGGCATGAGGGGATCAATTGGGCCAATTTATTTTTTCTTTGCTAGCTGCAATACTTGCAGGGTATCGCTGGGGATGCCTTGAGGGAAGGCCGATGATGCCTGCAAATTAAGCGGTAAAATTGATCTTAAAAAGCATAGAAGGTTGGCACACAAAAAACCCACGCACAAAACTTCCATCCATTGTACAAGGTCGAAAGCGTTTACTACATAAAATGTAGTCAACAGAGCTGTGAATGATGCCAGTGGGCCTCCCAAGAGAATCAGTATTCTTTTTTTTCGCGATAAATCTTGCTCCTCGTAACCAACATAACCAGTCATTGGTGACTTAAAAGAAAAATTAAATGTACATCTGCCGACTTTTTTTTGGTAAAAAAAACCATCCCCAACGCTCACCTCAATAAGCCCCTGAGTGAAAAAATATGTTGGTAATAAATGCCCAATCTCATGAATCCATGTGGCAATAGAGCGAAAAGAAAATACAGATACCCATGCTAAAGCCAACCAAGGGATGCCTTCCAGTGTGAAGTAATTAAATTTGCTTGCTAAAAAGTACATATTATCAAAAGAACTTGAGTACATTCATCTGATGCGCGAAGTATATTATCATAGCAATCCTATATGTTACGATTTCTTTACAATAAAATTTTTGATAAAAAGCCCCATGTCCGCGTACCTCACACCAAAGGCTTACCCTTAACCGATATGAACCAATTTGGAGAAGAGCAAGAATCTAGGCAATGGATAGGGGTGGATTTAGATGGAACCCTTGCTAACGCAGATCCCTGGAAAGGATTCGAACATATAGGTAAACCAGTACCTACAATGTTAAAACGTGTTAAGGTGTGGCTGGAACTGGGGTATAAGGTTAAGATTGTAACGGCCCGTGCCCAAGAACCAGAACTAGCGATTCCTCCCATCCAAAAATGGCTCAAAAAGCACGATCTTCCTGAACTTGAAATTACAAATGCCAAAGATATGGATATGATTGAGCTATGGGATGACCGTTGCGTGCAAGTTATTCCAAATACCGGTAACCCCATCGGCCCAAACCCTGAGCCCTATCGCAGAACCTAATTTATATTGCCAGCCAAACGCAATGTAATTGCATTAAACCACTTTTGGGCATAGTTAATTTGAATGCGAAATGTGGTTTGGGCTCTTTTTGATCGAATCGGTTTTTCCGTTTCTTTCGTGTGTGCGATTCATTGCCTAGCCATGCCTATCCTACTTCCTCTTGTTCCAATCCTAGCGGGCACATTTTGGGTAAGTGAATCAACGGAAGCCTACGTGATGGCTGTGACCATTCTTATTGCTGCCCCTGCCCTATTCAGAGGATATTTATTGCACCGCAAGTTTCGTGTGCCTGCGATCTTTACCTTAGGCCTTTTATTTCTCCTGATTAGACCAGACGCACATACACATGACCACATGCATCTTCATGTAGATGATATTCTACATTTTACCTTAGCCGCCCTTGGGGGCTTTTCTTTAGCAGTGGGGCATTGGCTGAATCTTCGCTTTTGCAAAAGCTGCCCATCATGTACAGATCAAGATAAACCGTGCCATTAATGGCTCCTCCTCAAAGTATTTCCTTATCCTCTAAGAGTAATAAAGCTAGATGAATTGGTGGGGCAAACTAATAGGAACAGGGGTTGGGATGCTTGCCGGCCCAATAGGTGCAATGGCAGGTGCTGCCATAGGTCATTTATATGATGAAGATGATATGCCCGTCTGTGAGCAAAAGGCTAGAATTCTCTACCTTGCTTATTTTTTTTCCTGTGCTGGGAAGATTGCAAAAGCTGACGGAGTTATTTCAAAAGCTGAGATTGAAACTACTGAAATTATAATTAAGCGCCTATCATTAAATCAAAAGACAAGCGAATTTGCCAAAAATGTATTCCGGAAATCTCGATTCAGTAAAAGACACATTAAAGAAGATTATCGTGAGTTAGCTCGATTAATCCAATATGACATGACTGTTGGCCAAAGCTTCCTCGGCGGTCTTTTTGAAATCGTAAGATCAAATCACAAAAATTTTAACCGCAATCAGTTGCATTTACTTTTTCTTGGCGAGGATATGCTAAGATTACCGCGAGGATTAATTAAATCATGGACTAAAGGTGGTTACAACCCACCTTCTCAGCGCCTGCAAAGTATTAAGGGTAGCGATATTACTTTGGAAGAATCCTTTCAAACTCTTTGTCTCCCAAAGGATGCACCTGATGAGCTTATTAAAAAGGCTTATCGTGAAAAAGCCTCCCATTTTCACCCAGACAAGCTAAGCAGCAAGAATCTTCCTTCAGAATTTACTGATTTTGCAAACTCACAACTCGCCCGAATAAACCAAGCCTTTGATACTATCAAAAAGAGTCGACCTAATTTATAATCTGGCCGTCACGCATTTTGACCACTCGATCACAGCTATTTGCAAGATCATTGTTATGGGTGACAAGTAACACGGAAAGGTTCTCCTCTCTTGCCAGTTTGGATAACAAGGAAAAAACATTCTCAGAATTCCCACTATCCAAGTTACCAGTCGGTTCATCAGCAAGAATAATCGATGGAGAATTTACCATAGCCCTAGCAATCGCGACGCGCTGCTGCTCCCCTCCGGATAATTTATTCGGAAAGCGGTTTGCCTTATCAAGCAAGCCAAGCTTCTGCAATACACTCTTGGCCTTTTGGTAAGAATCCGCAGTGGAATACCCTGCTTTCCTGACAGGCAAGGCGACATTATCCAAAACAGATAGCTCTTTAATTAAAAAATGAAATTGAAAGACGAAACCGATTTCATGATTTCTTAAATTTGTTCGATCATTTTCATTACACTTTAACACATTTTTCTGGTGCAAAAAAATATCACCGCTATCCGGAGTATCAAGAAGACCAAGAAGATAAAGTAAAGTGCTTTTCCCGCAACCCGATGGACCAACAATTGCCGTGACCTCACCAGGAGTCAATGAAATCGATACATCCTTTAAAACTGGAGTTACGATATCTGATTCCCGGAAAGAATAAATTAGATTATCAGCTTTTAGTAACGGTTTCAAAGTCATGAAGAAAATGTGTTAAAACTTAAATCAAAGAGTTTCCCTGATGATCTTTGCAGGTTGAATTTTACCTGCACGCCGGGCAGGAATCCAACTAGCAATAATAACAAAAACTGAAGCAATACAAATAGCCCACACATAGTGCAATATATCCCACTTCACAACAAAGCTATCGGTTGCAAAAATGCCACGAATTTTAAGAGGAATCTCAGAGATTATGTAGGTACCAAAAGCACCGAATAAACAACCTAGAACAAGACCTAAAAGTAATACGATCAGACCCTGCCACAGAAAAACCGAAGTGGCATCAAAAGAAGAAAAACCCATTGATCTGAGAATTGCAATATCTCTGGCTTTCTCAATTACCATGATTGCGAAAATATTAAAAATACCTAAACCAGCCAAAAGTAAAATACTTGAAACAGTAATGGCTGAAGAAATTCGTAATGCTTTAAAAACATCAAGCCAAACCTTTTCTCTTTCCTGCCAACTTACGGAACGATGTCCTAAATGATGTTGTAATTGAGCTGCGACTGCAGGGGCATTATCAGGATTGGCTAGACTCAATTGGAAAAAAGAACCAGTAAACCTTTCCCCCTTAAACTCCCTTGCGGTAGCGAGGTGAAGGTAAATCCGTTTTTTATCAATTTGGCTAACACCAGTTTCAAATACCCCAGCTACCCTTAATTGAAGGGAACCCGTCCCTCTTCTTAAAAAGCAGCGATCTCCTTTTTTAAGCATAAGTCTTTCAGCAACTCGATTACCCAGAATTATTGACATAGGATCATGGATAAAATCTTCCATATCACCGCTTATTAACTGGTGGTCCAGGTCAGAGACTTTACTGTGGTCATGATGCCTGATGCCATGAAACATAATCGAAGTTGAACGATTAGCACTCCTAAGTACCGCATTTCCCTCAAGCACCTCTGAAACACCAGTGATTTCTTGGTAGCTAGTCAGGGCACTTCTAATATGATCCGGAAAATAAATTCCTTCTCTGTATTCAGCATCCTCACGGGAACGAAACAGAAAATGAGATTTACCATCTTTAGACACATGGCTGACCGTTTCATCCATATCTTGAAAACGATCTGAAACTTTTATGGCTCCATTTGTTCCTAGAATAGTGCGTATGAAAAAATGTTCAAAGCCGGTTGTTTGAGCCTGCGTAATAATGAAAAAGGCAACACCGAAAATAATGCCCAATAAACTCATCGCCATAGAACGCTTTTGGCCTACAACATAACGCCACGCGATTTCTAGAGTAAGCAGATTCACGATGAAGAATTTTGCAAGTCAGTTAATTCAAGATCGAAAGTTTAACCTTTTGTCCCTCATGAAACAAATGAGGCGTTTCCGAGATCACAAGATCTCCCTCACTCAAACCATCTAGGATTTCAACATGGTTGAGACTCGAGGCACCAATTTTCACAGAGGTTATTTTGACTTTAGCGTCTTTAATGCAAAGCACGAGGTCACCTAAGAGTGCTTTCCTGGGAATAATCAAGGTTTGGGGTACACTTCTTTTTATAATTTCTGCACGCCCAGATGAACCAACTGGCAAGCTAACATTAGAATCAATTTTCAAGTAAGCATCTCGTCGGCCAGTGCTGGGATCGATAGTAGCGGAAATGCGATCCACTACGGCTTCATGAACAACATTTTGGGAGGAAAACAAGGTAACACCTGCACGCTGCCCTACTTTTAATCCCTCAAAATCCTCTTCATTTAGAGAAACGCGAATCAGGCGATCATGAGATAAGACTTTACCTACAACTTGGCTACCAAAAACAAAATCTCCGGGTTTCACTGTTGAAGAAACCAACATCCCAGGAATCGGACTCTTGATTACTCTTTTTTCTAATTCTTTTTTCAAGTGCTCAATCTCAAACTCTAAATTCATAGATGTTTCATTTTGGGCAATTTCTTCATGTTCTAAAGAAATTCGAAGTCTTGCTACATGACTTTCTTTCTTCTTAAGATCTAGGTCTGCCACTGCATCGAGTTTGGAAATTTCTCGTACGGCTTTAAGATCTGTTTCTTCAATTTTTAATTGAGAAGATACGACAGACCCAGCATCTAATCGTTTTTGATGATTCTCCTTGTTCAGTAATAAACGATTCAAATTCCGGTTTACATCACTTATATCAAGAGTAAATAAGGTTTGATTCGCATCAACTTTGACAGGTTTACCATGGGGCAGAAGAATAGAGAAATTTGCTCTTGCACTAGACTCAGAGCGCAAATCAAATTCCTGCTCGGCCAAAACCACCACATTTCCATTTACAGAATCTTGGATACTTCCGACTTTGGCAGGAATAACAACAGCTATATCTGATAAACTATTTAAAATAAAAAAAATGAATGACAGGATGACAGCAACTACCGAGACCAAAAAGGTTTTAAAAGAAAAGAAAGAATTCTTTGAATTATTCATAAGAAGTTGTTAACGAAGCTTCGTAGCGATTTCTCATTTTTATGTAATCGCAAACCGACTGTAACCGTTGAATCTTGGATCGATTAAGTGCCATTTGAGCATCCATAAATTGGGCAGGAGTGATTCGGTCAGACTCAAGTTCAGTTTCACTGATCGATAATTTTTTTTCGGAAAGAACAACTAATTGCCTCGTCATTTCCACTCGTTTTGCCAGCGAATCCAGTTGTGACCTCATATTTTCAATCTCCAAGCGGAAAGAACGACTCTCACGCTCAAGACTTAATTCAAGCTTCCTTTTGTTTGCTAAAGATTTCAATTTCTCAGCTTTGCTCTTCGATGAATCCCAAATTGCCCAATTAACCTCCAAACCCACCACAGCATTGTTACGCGTGAAGCTATCATCTGCTAATGGAACTTGATCCTGATAAAACGCACCTACCAGATTAACTTTTGGCTTGAGACCACTTTTGGCAATTGTAAGACGATTTTTTTCGACTTTAATTTCATGGTTAATTTGCCTGGTTACTCTGGATGAATGAGAAGCCAGAAGCACAGGTAAAGATTCTCCAAAGGCATGATCCACTTGAAGTGTTGCAAAAGAATTATTATTTTCCTCAAAGTTTA
>ERZ807291.1811-NODE-1811-length-33812-cov-6.602008_pt1 | contig 33812 bp, 30 predicted proteins | sample MGYA00521257_ERZ807291 | MGnify/ENA primary metagenome ERZ807291 (study PRJEB31413, sample SAMN03169783) | marine metagenome | biome: Marine; feature: Water; material: Subsurface seawater | place: North Sea | collected 2011-04-28 | depth 1 m m ...
CCCGGGCACCACTTTCCCTTTCCTGACGTTACGCCGCATACTGTGGTGACGAAGTCCGCAGCGTGGGGGTGCAGTATGTCCGGGTCCGATGAACGCCAGGCGTTCGACAGCGAAATCTTTGAATACTGGATTCCCCGGCTTGTTGCTGACGGGATGGACGTCAACGACGTCAATACGGTTCGCCCGCAGATCTCGAGCTGGGATGACTGGCCGGGTGCCTGGGAAGCAGTTGGTGACAACTATCTGAATTTGGCGCGCGACCGTTTGGCGTATGGAAGTGCTATCACAGCTGGGGACGCATTTGTGCGGGCCAGTCTGTGTTTCCATGTCGGGCAGGTCGTTGCCAATCATGTGCCCGAGGTCAAACGGGAATTGCAGCGCCGCAAGGAGGCTGCGTTTCGTGAGGCCGCACCACTGCTGCTGCCGCCGGCCGAGCGGCTGGAAATCGAACATGATGGCGTCACCCTGCCGGGCTATCTCCGCCTGCCGCTGTCCGGGTCGGCGCCCTATGCTTGCGTCATTCTGGTGCCGGGTCTCGACTCCACCAAGGAAGACTTCATCACCCTGTCAGAGATGTGCGCCCGACGCGGTCTCGCCAGTTTTGCCTTTGATGGCCCGGGGCAGGGGGAGGTGCATCGCCACGCCCCGCTCAAGGAAGGCTATGAGGCCTCGGTCCTTGCCGTGTTCGCCGCGATTGCCGACCGATCCGAGATCGACGGTGACCGGATTGGTCTGCTGGGGCGCAGTCTGGGGGGCTACTACATTCCACGCGCCGCGGCGCTGGAGCCGCGCGTGAAGGCGCTGGCCGTCTTTGGTGGCGCTTATGATCTGGGCGACTGGGACAACATGCCCAAGACGATCCTCGACGGGTTTCTCTGGGCAACCGGAGAGACCAGCGAAGCGGCCGCACGCGCGGCGATGGGACCGGCGAGCCTGGGTGATTGTATTGGTGCGGTCACCTGTCCGACCTTGGTCGTTCACGGCAAGCGGGACGGGATTTTTCACTACACGCAGGCTGAACGCATTGCTGCGGCCATTGGCGACAAGGCGGAACTGGTGATCGAAGAGAACGGTGTCCATTGTTGTCACAACTACGGTTTTGAATATCGCACGTTGATGATTGACTGGATGGCGCGGACGCTCTGACACCTTGGGGAAACGCGCGGTTTTCCCGACGATACTTTTCAATCTTTACAATTAGAAGGGCATCGCGCGTAAAGGTATTTACACCTAAACAATTGAAAAACATGAATTAAATTGCGGTTCGTAGCATGTCGCCGCTAGGGTTTCTTTGTCGCCAACGCAAACCAGCGCGGTGACGAAACTCAAGCAGGCGAAAGGTGCCAAACCCATGAACCAGATTTCCAAAGCAGCCCGGCCCGATCTTCGCACCACCGAAAATGTGTGGAGCGCACCGGCCGCACCGTCACGTCAATATGACAAGGACGGCAACCCCGCCACCGTCGCCGTTGAGTTTCGCAATACGGTATTCGCGGTTTCCGTGGCGCCGGAGCCGACACGGTCCCAGGCGCACACGATGCATATTCCGCGCTCAGATTTTGCAGACTACGATGACGGCAATCCGGGCACGGTCATCGCCTGAAAGTTCCACAGAACGGCTCCTTTGGGTGTCGTGAACGAAAAACCCCTCGCCGTGCTGGAGAGGGGTTTTTTACGTTCGCGTCTTTGGAGGTATGTCAGGCGGCTTCCCGGGTCTTGGGAATGCCGCCCATTTCCACATAACGGTAGCGATCGGCAAGGATCGGCGCGAGCTGGCGACGGCGATGATCGGTCATGCCGATCCACATGCGCAGCAGCCGGCGTTTCCGGTCCGGCTCATCATAATCCTCGTAAGCCTGCCGGGCATGCAGGATGGAGTGATTGTTGATGAACTGCATATCCCCTTCCTGAAACTCCATCTGGAGGCGGAGCTCTTCCCGGTTGGAGATCTCCTGAAACACGTCCAGCGCTTCCCGCTGAGCGTCGCTGAGGGCGAGCTCCTCGCCATAACGTGAGACGGACTCCATGAAGGATCGATTGGTCACCCGCGCGGCGATCCGGCCGTCATGGGCGGTCAGCATCGGGACGTCGTACCACGGCTGTTCGCCCTCGGGATGATCGCCGCGCCAGTCCACATGGAAGGGCGCGTAGAGAACATCGAGCAGGTCCGGGCGCTCTTCGAACATGACATTGTGGACAGCGGGTGCGCTGACCAGATAGCTGGCGCCGCCGGACTTGGCGCCGCGCAGACAGAACAGCCCCAGAAGGTCGACAGGCAGCTGATCACAATGGAAGTCCAGACGGTTCTTCGTCTGATAGCCGCGCGCGTTGGGGTCGGCCAGGGTCTTGCCTTCATCGGTCACCTGACCAAGCAGGTGTCCGCGGGAGTTTTGGGACACCGGTCGACCGGTGTGCACGCCGAGGCCCCAATAGATCAGCGCGCATTCTTCGTTTGTGTAGCGCTCGCGCGGAATGCCACGAATCAGGATGACGCCCAATCCGTCTGTCACCCGGGAAATCAGTTCGTCGAGACGTGGTTTGAAACCCGGGATGGGAAAGGCGCTCGCATCGAAGGGAATTTCGAGCCCTGCTGCTTTTACCGCCTGAAGGGCCGAATCGATTTCGGCAATCTCTGCGTCGTTGAGCAGATAGAGCCAGCGATCATCGGCTTGGATCTTGGGCCCAACCCATGCATCTGGCGTGGTGATGTGCTCGCGAATGATTTCGGTCATGGTGTTTCTCGGGCGTTGGTTTGTCAGCTTTTTGCAAGTCTATCGGGTTCGGGTGCGGGCCTGCAATGGCACCTGTATTCGGCTCGGTATGAGAAAAAGTGCATTTGGGGAAATTGTCAGGACAAATTTACTTGATCTCCGCGAGCGTCGCTGCCATCGTTTTGCAGAACAGATTTCGGAGCCGGGTCAGATTGACTGGGTCGGTAACCGTTACGGTTTTTTTTGACTCAAAATGAGTCTGATCCAACGGGAGGAACCCCCCATGAAGTTTATGAGCACCCTTGTTGCTGCCGCCAGTGTTGTCGTTCTTGCGACCTCCGCGCAGGCAGCTGAACAGTATCGTCTTGGCGGCGGCCCCGCAGGCGGCGGCTGGCATCCGGCCGTTAGCGCCGGCGCAGCACTGCTGAACTCCGAGCTCGGCGAGAAGTACAATTTCAACTATTCACCTTCGAATGGCTCGGTCGATAACGTTCGTCGCGTTTCGCTGGGCGACTTCGACACGGCCTGGGGCCATGTCGGTCAGATCTTCCAGTCCTGGAACGGTGTTGGCTTGTTCGAGAAAGACGGCGCGTCCAAGGACTTCCGTCTGATCGCCAATGTGCGTCAGCAGACCCAGATTGTTGCTGTCCTTGCCGACAGCCCGATCAAGTCCTTCTCGGACATGAAGGGCAAGATCGTGAACCTCCTGAACAAGGGTTCGGGAAGTAACGTCAACTGCCGGAACATCATGGAAGGTTCGGGCATCATCAGTGAGATCGACGTTCGTAACCTCGGTTTCAGTGACTCCGCGCGTGCGCTCGGCGATCGTCAGATCGACGTGTACTGCTCGGCTGGTGCACCGTTCACCATTCCGGCCCTGACCCAGCTTTCGATCACCAAGCCAGTCCGCTACATCGGCATGACCGATGCAGAGCAGGCTGCGGTTATCGAAAAGAGCCCGTTCTATGCGCCTGTCACGATTCCGGTGCAGCCGGACGTGCGGGGCATGACCGATCCGGCCAAGTCAATTGGCTATGACGTCTTCTGGATGGTCAACAAGAGCGTCTCTGACGAAGCTGTCTTCGACATGCTCAACGTGGCGGCCGATCCTGAGAACCTCAAGAAGCTGGCAGCGACCGCCGGTTACTGGAAGACCCTGAGCGGGAACTTCGAGAACCTGAAGGCGCTGAAGATTCCGGTTCACCCGGCAGCTGCGAAGTACTGGGAAGGGCGTGGCGTAGCCGTGCCGGCGGAAGTCGTCCGGGGCTACTAAGCTAGTTCGGGCATCCGTTCATCTGGGTGCCAACCAGAAAGTTTAGCGACTGGGCGCGAAGAGAGATGATCTCTTCGCGCCTCGTTCGCATTCCCTGAAAGAAACCTCTTCTAAATCGAACACCGGGCAAAACGTCATGGCCAGTCCTACTGTCAACGTCCTCATGAAAATCGGCATTCTCAGCGATGAGATGACGCCGCCCCGGAACATGACCGGCATCGTGAAGATTCTCTTCTCGGTGATCGCGGTCTCATATTCCTACTTCTTCCTGCACATCTCTTTCTTTGGCCCGCCGGTTGAAGGAATCTTCCGCGGAACGTTCTTCCTCGGCGTGGCGGTCATGTCACTGCTGCTTTTCAAAGCGCGACAGAATTCGTTCCGGGAGAAAATCGTCTGGCTTGATGAATTTTTTGCAGTCGCCAACCTGTTCATGATTTGCGCCGCCTTTGCGGTTCTGGCGCACTGGTATTTCACCGGTCAGGTCGAGTTGTGGCGGCGTTACAGCAATACCGAGGTCCAGATTGTTGGCCTGATCGGCGGTCTGATCGGTGTGGCGATCTACGTTTTCGAAGGCTGGCGCATCAAGCAGCGCGACGGTTTTGCCATTTCCGATATCATCTTTCTGGCGGGCGCGATCAGTGCGGTTCTCTGGTGGATCATCAATCTCGACGAATTGCGGACCAATATCGGCTCTCTGGTTGTTTCGCCGCTGGTGATGTTTGCGGTCATCCTCTCGGCCGTCAGTTTCGAGATTGCGCGACGGATCGTCGGACCGTTGATTCCGTTCCTGGGCTTCCTGTTCTTCATCTATTCCTTCGAAATCGTTGGTCAGGTCATGCCGGGGATTCTCCAGCATCTCGGGTTCCGGACTGCGCGTGTGATGGAATTCCTGATGCTCTCGACTGAGGGCATGTTCGGTCTGATCACCAACACCTTTGCGACCTTCATCGTGATCTTCGTGATCCTGGGCGCCTTTCTCGAGAAAACCGGTCTGGGCGCTGTGATCATCAACTCGGCCTATCGACTCACCGGTGCGAAAACCGGTGGTCCGGGCCTTGCCGCGGTGGTCAGCAGCGGGTTCTTCGGCATGATCTCGGGCAGTGGCGTGGCCAATGTCATGACCACCGGTACCTTCACCATCCCGCTCATGAAGCGGGTTGGGTACAAGCCGGAGTTCGCAGGTGGTGTTGAGGCCGCAGCCTCGACAGGCGGCGCCTATATGCCGCCGATCATGGGGGCCGGGGCCTTCCTGCTCGCCGAGCTGACAGAGACGCCCTTCATCGAAATCATCAAGATCGCGATTATTCCGGCGATCCTCTACTACCTGTCGGTGGCCCTGATCGTCTATTTCCGGGCCGTTCGCGATCGCCTGCACGGCGTGCCGCCGGAAGAATTGCCGCCGTGGTCCGAGATCTTGCCGCGGTTGCATCTTCTGCTGCCCATTCCGTTCATGGTCTATCTTTTGGTCATTGGTGACTCGCCCTTCCTGGCGGCGGCGAAGACCATCGTGGTGATCATGATGCTGAAGGCGATCGACCTTCTGATGTCGATTCCCACGCGCCGTTCAGCGACATCCTGGAAGTTGTATTTGGCCATCAGCACGGCCTTTGCCGTGCTGGTCTATTTCTTCGGGATGAAAATTGGTCCGCCCTTCAGCTGGCTGGTTGAGGATTATGTGGGCATCGGCATCTCGGATGCCTTCTTCTGGCTTCTCATTGTTTTTCTTTTGCTGAAGATTGGAGAAATCCTGATTCTCGGCCGCGATGAAGAGGAAGCGGCGCGGATTGAAGCGCAGGAAGATAATGAGTTTGTCGGGATCCATGTTCAGACAGAAACCATGTCGGGTCTTCGCGATGTGGGGATTGAACTGGTCCGCAACTTCTGGACATCTATGGAGGCAGGAGCCCGAAACACGCTTGTCGTGAGTTGTATCGCGGGTGTGCTGGGTATTCTTCTGGCCGCAGCAACCCAGAGCGCGCTGCCCAACAAAGTTGGTGAACTGCTGGTTCTGGCGAGTGGCGGCTATCTGGGGATTGCGATCTTCTTCGTAATCGTCGCCGGTTACATTGTCGGGATGGGGCTTCCGATCGCGGCCAGCTATGTGATTCTTGCGGTGTTCGCCGTCGGTGCGCTGGTTGATTTGGGCGTTCCTGTGCTCACAGCGCATATGATCAGCTACTGGGTTGCTGTGGTTAGTGCCGTGACACCACCGGTGGCTCTGGCAGCCTATGCAGCGAGTTCGATTGCCGGGGGTGACCCGGTGAAAACCGGTAACCAGGCGCTTAAACTCGCGTCGATGATCCTGATCACGCCATACCTGTTCGCCTACACGCCATTGCTGCTCGACGGTACGGTAACCGACATCGCCATTACGGTGGTGGCGACCTTCGCGGGTGTATACGCATGGGCGCGTTTCCTCGAAGGTTACGGAATCGGACGCCGCATTCCGTTCGAACGCGCGATCTGGTTAATCACGGCAACCTGTCTGCTGTTGCCGATCGGGCCTCTTGTTCATGCCCTGACGGGTCTGCCGGGCAATGTGCGCTATGAGTTCTATGCGGTTGGCGCGGTGATTCTGGTTATCACCTACTTCATCCAGCATATCCGGGTCCCAAAGGCGACCGGCTAGCGCACAACATCATTCGCAGGCCGCATGGCGGTATTGTGCATGTATCGACCGGCCCGACATTGTTCGTGGCCGGTCGAACGTTTATTAAAGTAGAAAGCATGTCCGGACTAACCGGGCGATAGATCCAATTATTTCTAGGGGGAACACCAAAATGGCGAAGATGACTGGCGCACAGGTGATGGCTGATATGCTCAAGGGCTACGGTGTCACTCATATCTTTCATGTCCCGGCTGTCCTGCGGACCACGATGGTGGAGCTGGAGAAGCGTACAGAGATCAAACGTCTGCACGTCCACTCCGAAGCGACCGCAGCCTATATGGCCGATGGCTATGCCCGTGCGACCGGCAAGCCCGGCATCTGCATGGCGCAGGTGATTGGTGCGTTGAACCTCGCCGCTGGTCTGCGTGACCCCTATCTGGCCAATGCGCCTGTTATCGCTATGACCGGCGGTCGTGACCCCAAGACCAAGTTCCGTAACGTCTATCAGGAAGTTGACGATGTCCCGGCCTTCGAGCCGGTGACCAAGTTCAACGCGACGGTCGACGATGTGTCGCGTTTCCCCGATATGGTGCGCCAGGCCTTCCGTGAAGCGACAACCGGTACACCCGGTCCGGTTCATCTTCAGTTCCGTGGCAATGAAGGCCAGATCGATGCCGAAGAGGCCGATATGGAGCCCCTGATCGAGGAAGCCTTTGCACAGCTGCCGGCCTATCGCCCGGAGCCCTCAGAGGAGTCTCTCCGTGCAGCTATGGCGGCCATTGAAGCTGCCGAACGCCCGGTCATCGTGGCCGGTGGCGGTGTGCGCTCTTCGGGTGCCGCGGCAGAAGTTGTCGCGCTGGCCGAACGCCTGAACATCCCGGTCGCCACCTCCCTGAACGGCAAGGATACGATCGCAGACAGCCATCCGCTTTCTGTCGGCGTTGTGGGAACTTACTCTCGTGAAAGCGCCAACATTATTGTCAACGAAGCCGATCTGGTTATTTACATCGGGTCGTCCACTGGCGGGATGGTGAGTCATTTCTGGGCGGTTCCGACCATTGGCACAAAAGTTGTCCATATCGACATTGAGCCGTCGGAAATCGGCCGGAACTATCCGGTCGTGGCAGGCGTACAGGCTGACGCCAAGGTTGCGGTGACCAAATTACTGGCCATGACCAATGCAGAATCCGCTGGCCGTCGTGCGGCCTGGGCGGCACGTGCCGGTGAAGCTGATCAACAGTGGCGTGACAAGTACAACGATCTGCTGACATCTGATGCCGAGCCGATGCGCCCCGAGCGCATGTGCCACGAGCTGAGCCAGCACCTTCCCGATGACGCCATTGTTGTCGCCGATACCGGCCACACCGGTATGTGGATGGGTGGCATGCTGGACCTCAGATCCCCGAACCAGAGCTATATGCGTTCGGCCGGCCATCTCGGCTGGGCGTTCTCGGCCGCATTGGGCGCCAAATGTGGTGTTCCCGATCGCCCGGTCTTCTGTTTCACCGGTGATGCGGGCTTCTGGTACCACATCGGCGAAATTGAGACGGCGGCACGCTGGGGCATCAACACGGTCACCCTGGTCAACAATAACTCCTCGGGCAACCAGTCCAAGCGCGGCTTTGACCGAGTCTATGGTGGTGAGCAGACCGATGAGGCACGCAAGCTCTGGCAGTTCACGGACGTCAATTTCGCCCGCATTGCCGAAGAAATGGGTGCGGTCGGCATTCGCGTTGAGAAGCCCAATGAGCTTCCCGGTGCGATCCAGCAGGCCTTCGAGGCAGCCAAGACCCGTCCGGTCATCCTGGACGTCACGAGTGACCTCAACGCATTGGCACCGCTCGCAGTCAGCTAGCGGTTACCACAAGGACAGACGGCGCAAATGACCGGAACTCCGTTCAAACTGGCAACAGTCGAGAATGGTCGTGCGCCGTTTGTCATCATGGTCGTTGGTGACAGCGCTTATGGGCTGGATGGGCTTTACCGTGCCTGGCGTCAGGGACGCCGGGGCGGGGCGCTTGTCGGTGTGGGCAGCATTTTGCTGCTGCTCGAAGATTGGGACACCAATTTCGAGGCGCTTTGCCTGATGGCGGATTTCGTCGCTGCAGGGTCAGCGCCGGAATCGACATTGGTGGACGCGACTTCGGTTCGTTACCTACCGCCGATTCTTCGGCCCGGGAAAATGATCTACGCCGCCGCCAATTACGGTGACCATATTCGTGAAATGCTGAACGTCAGCCGCCTGGAGAATTCCGAGGATCGCGAGAACATGCTTGATCGTGACAAGGCGCATGTGCGGCCTTACTCGTTTCTGAAAGCACCTTCCGCTTTGATTGGCGCGCATGACGACATTATTGCTCCGTCGGATTGCAGCAAGATCGATTGGGAGGTTGAGCTGGCGATGGCGGTTGGTCGGCATGCCAAACGGATGACGACGGCGAACGCAATGGATTGCATCGCAGGTTATATGACCACCAATGACGTCTCGGCGCGGGACTGGAATATGCGAGACGACTGGCCGTCACTGCGCAGTGACTGGCTGGGCGGCAAGAGCCACGACACCTTTGCCCCGATGGGCCCGTATTTTGTGCCACGTGCCTTCGTCCCCGATTGCATGAATCTGCGCCTCACCCTCAAGGTCAATGGCGAGACCAAGCAGGATGGCAACACCAGCGAAATGGTGTTTTCCCCTGAAGAGCAAATCGAGTTTGCGTCGGACATGATTTCGCTGGAGCCCGGTGATGTTCTTTCGACCGGCACCCCCGCTGGCGTTGGCCACGGGGCGGGAACTTACCTGCAGCCCGGTGACGTCGTTGAGACGGAAGTTGAGGGTATTGGGGCCATGCGCAACAACGTGGTGGCCGAGACAGGTAATTGACGCCTGCGCAAGATCGCGCGAGGCTTGAAAAAATAAACAGGAGAGCGACATGGCAAATGCAGAGATCGTAGAACTTTATCCCAGCGTCCAGGATCAGGTGAGCGCCGAGGAATGGGAGATGCGGGTCAATCTGGCCGCGGCCTATCGTCTGGTTGAGCTCTATGACATGTCGGATATGACGCGCACCCACATCTCTGCCCATGTGCCGGGCGAGGATACATTCCTGCTCAATCCCTACGGCCTGATGTTCAGCGAAGTGACCGCCTCCAGCCTGATAAAGGTCGATCAGGACGGGAACGAGATCAACAACACCGGCCCTTACAAAATCAACGCGGCCGGCTTTACGATCCACAGCGCCGTCCATGGTCACAGCAAAGAATTTGCCTGTGTCCTGCACACCCATTCCGAAGCGGGCATGGCCTTGTCGGCAATGGATTGCGGTTTGTTGCCGATCTCCCAGCACTCCATGCGCTTCTACAACCGGATTGCCTATCACGACTATGAGGGCATTGCCCTTGATCTCGATGAACGTGCGCGCCTGATCAATGATCTGGGTGACAACCGCGCCATGATCCTGCGCAACCACGGCTTCCTGACGGCCGGTCGCACGGTCGCCGAAGCCTTCTCGCTGGTCTTCTATCTGGAGAAATGCGCCAAGAGCCAGATCCAGGCCATGTCGGCCGTCGGCATCGATGGCTTGGTCACGCCGTCTCCCGAAGTGTGCGAGCACACCGCGCAGCAATTTGAACGCAATCCGAATTTCTCCAATCTCGACTGGCCGGGACATTTGCGTCGTCTGGATGCTCTGGATCCGAGTTACGCCAGCTAGGACCGTTCACGCTGCGCGTCGTATCCAACGGAATAACTATCGACGCCAAGCGTCCTGTCACGTAAACAGCCGGTCAGATTTGGCGACTGATCGGGCAGGACATGCCGCGTAATATTGGTGGGACACTTATAAAACTGTTCGTTTTATCGCTGGTTGTCGGCGTGGTTCTTTCTGTGTTCGATATTGATCCGGAAAAGATGCTCGGTGCCATCGGTGGAACCGCGGAAAGTATCTTCCGCGCACTGGTGGATGCGCTGGAATGGGCGGTGCCGTTTGTGCTTATCGGAGCTGTTGTTGTCGTGCCGATCTGGCTCATCCTGACGGTTTTGCGGATGGCCCGGCGGCGCTAGGGAATTTGGGTGAGGTTTGTTCAATAGAAACCGGTCCTTAGAAGCCGGTGCAGACAAAGAATAAGGAGTAATCAAATGGATCAATCGATTCAGGATATTTTGCAGATGGTCTACGGGGTCCTCGCGACCTACGGGATCAATGTGGTTGGCGCGTTGGTCATAATCGTTGTCGGCTTCATGGTTGCCGGCTGGGCCCGTCGTGCCCTGGAGCGTGCCCTGGAGCGTGCCCTGAGCCGCAGCGGCAAGATGGACGCAACGCTGGTGCGTTTCTTCGGAAGCTTGGTGCGTTACGCAATTATCGCTTTTGTCATCATTGCCGCGCTGCAGCAGTTTGGTGTTGAAGCGACCAGCCTTGTTGCGGTCTTCGGTGCTGCCGGTTTGGCCATTGGCCTGGCCTTGCAGGGAACGCTCAGCAACGTTGCCGCAGGTGTCATGTTGCTGATGTTCCGCCCGTTCAAGATCGGTGATTTTGTCGACATTGGCGGCAAGACGGGAACGGTCAAGGAAGTTGGTCTGTTCACAACGGAGCTCGCGACCGGCGACAACGTCAAGATCATCATGCCGAACGGACAAATCTGGGGGCAGGCCATTGCCAACTTCAGTGCCAATCCGACCCGCCGCGTCGATCTGATGATGGGCATCGACTATGGCGACAACATCGATACGGCCATGGCTACGATCAACCGCGTGATCGGTGAAGAGACCCGTGCGCTGACCGACCAGGATTCAACCGTTGCGGTTGCTGAACTGGCCGACAGTTCGGTCAACATCGTCGTGCGTGTCTGGGTGAATGCTGCTGATTACTGGGGCGTTCGCTGGGATCTGACCAAGAAGCTCAAGGAGCAGCTCGAGGCCGATGGCATCTCGATCCCGTTCCCGCAGCAGACGGTCCATCACGTCAATCAGGCGGCCGAGTAGCCATCTGTCATGCGTGCAGCTGTTCTTTCGGCCGCGGGGCTCGACAATCTTTCGGTTGTCGAGCTCCCCGACCCCGAACCCGGTCCGGGCGAGGTTCTCGTCCGGGTTCGGGCTGCAACTCTCAACTATCGTGACCTGCTGACCGTCGAAGGCGGCTACGGCTCACGCCAGAAGACCGTGGGGTTAATCCCGGTTTCTGATGGTGCGGGCGAAGTGGTGGCTGTCGGGGATGGCGTCACGAAGTTCAAGTCGGGTGATCCTGTGGTCGCCAATTTTTTTCAGAACTGGCTGGCTGGTGAACCGGACGAGCAGGGGATGCATTCCGGCCTTGGCGGACTTCTCGATGGCATGGCCTGCGAGCTGCGTGTCCTGCCCGAGCACGGTCTGGCGCACACGCCTGCTCATCTCGATTTTGCCGAAGCCGCCGCATTGCCCTGCGCGGGTCTGACCGCGTGGAGTGCCGTCGTCGATCAGGGTGGCGTGAAACCCGGTGATCTTGTCCTGACCCAGGGTTCGGGCGGCGTATCGGTCTTCGCGCTCCAGTTTGCCAAGATGGCTGGGGCGGACGTCATCGCGACGTCGTCTTCCGATGCCAAGCTCGAACGGCTCAAGAGCCTCGGTGCGGATCATTTGATCAATTACGCCGACACGCCGGAATGGGCACGACCAGCCCGTGAGATATCCGGCGGACGCGGCCTCGATTTGGTGGTGGAAGTTGGCGGCGGCGGCACGCTTGAGCAGTCGATCAAGGCGGTGCGCCTTGGTGGCGCGATCACGTTGATTGGTGTGCTCTCTGGTGCCAACCATGAATTCCGTCTGCCGCTCGTTGTCACCCGCAAAATCCGCCTCGAAGGCGTGACCTGTGGCAGTTATGAGCAGTTTGAGGCCATGCTGCGCGCCATTGATCAGAACGGGATGAAGCCCGCGCTTGATGATACGCGCTTTGGGCTGGATGATTTGCCCGCCGCCCTGGCCCATATGCGCGAAGGCCGTCACTTTGGCAAAATCGTGATCGAGATTTAGCGCCGGAGCCGCCCCGAATCCGATAACAATGGTCGGAGAAGGGGAGTTTCCATGAGTTTTTACGCAGATTCAGATTATCCGGTCCGTCAGGATCTGGCTGACGCCCATGCAGCGCAGTTCGAGCGTTTTGCCCGTGCGGGCACATGGGGCACGGCGGCGCAGCGTCTCGCCGTGATCTCGGAAGCCCGTCAGGCGGGAATTGATGCCGGATTGCTCGAGGCGCCAGCTGATGGTGGCGCCACCTCGGATGTCGAGCTGCCGCAACCCGTCCGTGACGTCATTCGCACCCTTGCGGTGGATTGCCCGAATTTCGATATGAGCACCTATCAGGCCGCACTGGATGCCGGCCTCAGTGATCCCGAATTCGCTGAGATGGTTGCCATCGTTTCATTCATCGTCAATCTCGACGTTTATGCCCGCGGCATCGGCGTGGAATTGCGTCCTTTCGCGGCACCGCAGCCCGGCAATCCGTCCCGTGAGATCCCGGTTGAGGCGGTGCTCGAGCAGGCTTTCTTACCGACCATTCCCAACCCGCCCGAAGGCGGAGCGCTCGCCAAGGAGCTTTACGGCCCGTTCAAGCCCTACATTATGCGCGCCCTGAGCATCGTGCCCGACGAGTTCCGCGCTCATATTGAGTTGGAACAGGCGCAATATGTGTTGCTCCCGAAGATCATGGATTTTGAGTACAACCATCATGAGGGCCTGACCCGGCCACAGGTGGAAGTCGTTGCCGGGCGGGTCTCTGCCATCAATGACTGCTTTTACTGAACCACCGGGCATGCCCGGTTCCTCCGTGAGAGTGGACAAGCAACAAACCTGAACGTGAACCCTGAAGCACTGGTCCGCCCCGAGCTGGATACCGGTGTGCCCTCGGGCGATCTGCTGCTGGCCTTTGCCGCGGCGATCATCGGTACCGATCGCAAGGTGCTCGATAGCGCCCGCACAGCCCTGGCCGATGCGCTTGGCTCTGCCGCGGTGTCTGGTGCCAGCGCTGTCGCCGGAAACTTCTCCAAGAACGACCGGGTTGCCAACGGGATTGGCATTCCGGTCGATGACATGGTCTTCAACGGTACCGAAGACCTGCGCGAACAGCTCGGTCTGAACGACTACAAGTCGGCCGCGAACACCTTCCGGCATCTGTCGGGCGATTGATCGTAATCAATGCGCGTTCGGGCCCGTTTTCCGAATATCAGCGCATGAAACATATATTCCATATGGCGGGTATCGGGCTGTTGCTGGTGGCGTTCGCTGTTCTGGCGGTGAGGCCGGTGCAGGCTGATATCGAATCTCCTGAAGCGGATTTGCCCCCGGCGAATTTCCTGACCGAGAATACCCTGATCTATCCCGATCGCGATGGTGAGGAAAATCTCATCCATTTCGGCCGGTTCGGGAATTTCGACTGGTACTATCCCTGTACCTTCGAGAGCGGTTTATGGACGCTGGATTCCGACAATGTTCTCAGCCTGACCTACGACAATCGGAAACTGCCGGATCGTAGCTACAGGCTTTCACGCGCAGGCGAATCCGTGCTCATGATCGAACCCGACCGCACCACGGAAGCCAGCCTCACGGTGGGCAACAAACTGCCCTATACATGACAGGTTGTCTGGCCACCGGGCGTGGCCCCGCTCACTGATTGAACACGCCGGAACGGGCTGTCCTTAACGCGCACCCGAAACGTTGACCTTCGTGCCCGAGATATAGGACGCATCGTCCGACAGCAGGAACAGGATCGCATTGGCGACCTCTTCGGCCTGACCGACACGCTTCATCGGCAACATCGGGCCCACGGCCTCGACCCGGCCTTCGGGCTGGATTTCGGTGTCGATCACGCCCGGGCTGACCGAATTCACGCGAATGCCTTCAGCCGCGACTTCCTGCGCCATGCCCCAGTTCATCGAATCGATCGCACCCTTGGAGGCGGCATAGGCCACGTTCACGCCCGCACCGCCCAGATGGGAGGCCGCGGACGACAGATGCACAATCGCGCCACCCTTGCCGCCATGGATGGTGGACATGCGCCTGATGGCTTCGCGGGAGCAGATCATCGTCGAGGTGATGTTGAGGGTCCAAAGCTCTTCCAGACCATCCCAGTCGACCTCATCGACGCGCGCATAGGGTCCAACGATCCCGGCGCTGTTGACCAAATGGGTCACGGTGCCGAGTTCCTTGTCGACCGTCTCGAACAGTTTGATGACATCAGCTTCCTTGGTGATATCGGCCTGAACGGCGATGGCCTTGGCACCGGCCTTCTCGCAGGCGGCAACGACCTGATCGGCGCGTTCCTTGTTGCCGACATAGTTCACGCAAATGGCTTCATAGCCTGCTTCGGCAGCGCCGATGCAGGTGGCAGCGCCGAGACCACGACTACCGCCGGTAACGATCAGAACTCTGGACATGGAACTTCCCCCGGATTGATGTTTGTTGTTCTGGGCCTAGGGATACCTGTTCAACCCGAATGGTTCAATCGCAGGGTTTGCGGGTCTGCCCGGCCTGCGGCACAATCCGGGCAGGAAGCACTCGATACGGGTGCACAGATGATTTTTGAAGTGGGGAAGAAAATGGCCAGTGACGACGTGAAATCCTTTGAAGTGGCGTTCGAGTGTGATGCCACCGGTGTGGGCAGCATGCGCTGCGAAATGGATGTGCGCCTGATGGTGCCCGAGGTCATCGAATGGGAAATGGCCTCGGACGAATATGGCTTTCATGGCGGCGATGGCACGGCCCCGCTACCCATCGCCTATTTCATTGCCGGGCTGACCAGCTGCCTCATGACCCAGATGCGCGCCTTCTCAAAGCGGCTGCGCGTGGACATCGCCGACCCGAAAATCTCCTGCCGCTGTGAATGGGTCGCCACCCAGAAGGGGCGCGAACCTTATGAATCTGCACCCAAAAGCATCACCATGGACATCTCCTTTGATACGGAGTCACCTCTGGAAGACCAGCTCCGCCTGATCGAGGCCGCCAAGAAAGGCTGCTTCATCGAAGCCATGCTGACCCCTCAGAACGTGATCGCCCATCGCCTGAAAACCCCTGATGGCTGGGTCGCCTGCTAGCATTTCTCCCTCTCCTCCTGGGAGGAGAGGGCCGGGGTGATGTGGGGGTACATTCGGCCGTCGGCGCTGACCCACCGCACCCGGCTCGCAAGGCGCGCCACCCTCTCCTCCCACGAGAGGTGAGGGATGGTATCCCAGCTATCTCAAAGTATTTACGACCCTCTCAAGTCCGCCGTTCAAGGAAACCGATTGATGCCGAAATTTGCCTCCTGCCTGATGATGATGTTCACCGAGCATCCGTTGCCTGACCGTATTGCTGCGGCTGCCGATGTCGGCTTCACCGGCGTTGAAATCCAGCGCCCCTATGATCAGGATCTCGACGACCTGGCCAAAAAGCTCGAGCGCGCCGGGGTCGAGTGCACTTTGCTCAACACGCCCTACGGCAACACCGAGGCCACGAAGTTCGGCCGCGCCGCGATTCCGGGAGAGGAAGCTGCTTTTCTCGACGATCTGACTCTGGCCATGGACAGCGCTGACACCTTGGGCTGCACCCGCATCCATGTCATGTCCGGCACCATGCCTGCGGGCGCCAATCCGGCGGATCACCGGGCGACGCTCGTTTCCAATATGCGCGAAGCCTCGGACCGTGCGGCCGAACGCGGCATCACCCTGCATCTCGAACCCCTCAACCACACCGACAATCCCGGCTATTTCCTCGTCGGGCAGGCCATGGGGCATTCCATTGCGGACGAGATCGCCCGGGACAATGTGAAGGTCCAGTTCGACCTTTATCACACCCAGATGGCCGAGGGGTTTGTCTCCGACAAGATCGAGAAATATCTGGCGAAATCGGCCTATATCCAGTTCGCCGGCGTTCCGGGCCGCAACGAGCCCGACCACGGCGAAATGAACCACCCCTTCCTCTTCGACATGATCGAAGCCGCCGGCTACGACGGCTGGCTCGGCGCGGAATACAAGCCACGCGCGGGGACGCTCGAGGGTCTTGGCTGGGCCAAGCCTTATGGGATTGGGTGAGGGCGGCAAGCCCGGCGTAATTCGCCCACCCTACGTATCCGGCGTCCACAGAATATCCGAGGTCATCGACCGCGGGTCGCGCATTTCCCAGCGGTCGGCATCGACGCGGGACATGAACTCGCCGAGATGCTGGTTGAACAGCGCCGGTTCTTCCTGATTGATCAGGTGGCCCGAGCGCGCCAGCAGGACCAACGCGGATGATGGGATGTTGCGCTTCATGAACAGGCCCACATCCAGACACGGGTCGTCCTCGTCGCCGTTCATGATCAGGGTCGGCACGCGCAGGGCCTGCATTTCCTTCGGAAAATCATAAAGCGAGGGGCGTCCACCCTGGACCGCGCGCATGGTGTTTGCCGAGCCGATGGTGGAATGGGTGGCGAGCTCACCGGCGAATTCTTCCCAGCCGCGCGGATCCTTGTTGGCGAACTGCACCCGGGTCGGACCGATGGCATAGATTTTCGAGAATTCGGCCATGGTGTCGGCTTCAATGCGCGCGGCGACTTCTTTGGTCTCCTGCGCGAATTGCGCGTGGACGTCGGGATGGGCGCCATATCCCGCGCCTGCAACAGTGAGAGATAGCGCGCGGTCGGGATAGTGGAACCCGAAATGCAGCGCCGCGAACCCGCCCATCGACAGGCCGACGATATGGGCCTTCTCGATGTCCAGAGCGTCGAGGATCGCCAGAATATCGTCGGTTGCGCGTTGCTGGCCGTACATGGACACATCTTCGGGCACGTCTGAGGGCGGATAGCCGCGTGCGTTGAAGGCGATGGCACGATAGTTGCGCGCAAAATGGCGCAGCTGCGGCTCCCAACTGCGGATATCGCCGCCAAACTCGTGGACGAACACGACCGGGAGACCGCTGCCGGATTCCTCGAACCAGAGCTTTACGCCGTCGTCTGTTGTGATGTGGGGCATTGTTTTCTCCTGTGTTGCTGCTTGGCCGCAGCCGAAATCCTAATTTTCAGTCGCTTGTATTACAGTTGTCATTGCGAGCGTAGCGACGCAATCCAGGGTGGGGTACGCCGACTCTGGATTGCTTCGTTGCTGCGCGCCTCGCAATGACGAGAAAACGGGTTGATCATTCTCCGGCATCGAAAGGCCAATGGTGAGTGGTCAGTCTACTTCTTTTCCATCGCTGCGATCAGCGCATTGACCGCCACATCGTGTTCGTCGGTGTGGTGGGCGAGGGCCTGGAAGGCGGCGGCCATTTCAAGCACTGTTTCGAGGCGTGAATGCACGCCCTCACGCAGCAGCTTCTTGGACATGCGGAGCGAATGCCCCGGATTGGCGGCAATCTTGCCCGCCAGAATATGGGCTTCGTCCATCAGCGTCTCATGAGGCACCACCTTTGAGATCAGGCCGATGGTCAGCGCTTCCTCGGCGCCAATCATGTCGCCGGTGAAGGTCATCTCGGCGGCTTTCGACATGCCGACCAGTTTGGGCAGCAGATAGGCGCCGCCATCGCCCGAGATAATGCCCAGTTTGGCAAAGCTCTCGGCAAACCGGGCTTTCTCTGATCCGATCCGGATGTCGCACATACAGGCGAGATCACAGCCGGCGCCGACGGCTGCGCCATTCACGGCAGCAATCGTGGGGACCTCAAGATTGTAAAGGCTCAGCGGGATGTTGTGGATGTCGCGCTTGTAGTTGTTGCGGATCTGATAAGGGCCGCCTTCGGACAAGCCCTTGCGGTCGCGCATGTCCTTGACGTTGCCGCCGGCACTGAAGGCGCTGCCCGCACCGGTCAGGATCACACATTTCACGTCGTCATCCCGGGAGATGCGGTCTGTCGCGTCGAGAAAGGCTTCGTACTGGCTTTCCCCGGATAACGGGTTGCGCGCGTCAGGCTGGTTCATGGTCAGGGTGACGACGGCGCCGTCCTGTTCGTAGATCAGAAAATCACTCATGGGTTCCTCCGGGATTTTGTTGTTCTCCGGCCCTCGTGCTTCGTCAGGCTCAACATGAGGGCCTCACCCTGAGCTTGACGAAGGGCGAGGCCCGGGAATTTTGCTCTCCCCTAGCTAGCATAATCAGGCGGGGACGCTAAGCTGTGGGCACGTATTTTGAGGGAAAGATGTCCGCACTTACCTTTGCACCTTGTGACCTGCCGCCCGCCGCTGAAGCGCTGCGGGCCGAGGTGCGTGCCTTTCTGACCGAAGAACTCGCAGGGTATCCGGCTTCCAAACGCGCCCATTCCTGGGTTGGGTTTGATGCGGAATTCTCTCGCAAGCTGGGCGCGCGTGGTTGGTTGGGGATGACCTGGCCTGCGCCGTGGGGGCGAGACGCGAGTGCACTCGAGCGGTACGTGGTGATCGAAGAGTTGCTGGCCGCTGGTGCGCCTGTGGCGGCCCATTGGATTGCAGAGCGCCAGAGCGGGCAATTGCTGTTGCGCTTTGGCACTGCCGAACAGCGAGAACGTATCCTGCCGGGCATTGTCGCCGGGGAGAGTTATTTCTGCATCGGCATGAGTGAACCGGATTCCGGTTCCGATCTGGCCTCCATCCGGTCGAAAGCAGTTCGGACAGATGGCGGATGGATTGTGAACGGGCGCAAGGTCTGGACCACCTACGCCCAGAAGTCCCACTACATGATCGCCCTGCTGCGAACCGGTGAGGCCGGCGAAAGCCGCCATGAAGGCACGACCCAGTTCCTGATCGACCTTTCGTCGCCCGGCGTTGAAGTCCGTCCCATCCGCAACATGATCGGTGATGAAGAGTTCAACGAAGTGACCTTTGATGATGTCTTCGTGCCCGATGCCATGATGGTGGGTGGCGAGGGGGATGGCTGGCGGCAGGTCACCGCTGAGCTGGCATTCGAGCGCAGCGGCCCGGACCGGTTCCTGAGCGCCTTTGCCCTGATCGTGGAGTTGGTGCGTTTCGCCAGCGCATTGCCTCCGGATATGGCCGCATCTGCCCAAATGGCCATCGGTCGTCTGTATGCTCACCTCGCGACCTTGCGCGCGTTGTCGATTTCGGTGGCAACCCGGCTGGATGCCGGTGAGGAGCCCACCCTGGAAGCCTCTGTGGTCAAGGATTTGGGTGTTACCTTCGAACAATCGATCCCGGAGATCGCTCAGCAGATCCTGGGGCTCGCGCCACGTATCGACGGCGGCAGCGAGTTCGAGAAGTCTCTCGCTTATGTGCAGCAGGCATGCGTGTCCTTCTCCCTGCGCGGCGGCACCACCGAAATCATGCGCGGCGTGATTGCCCGGGGGCTGGGGCTGCGATGAGAATGTGCACCGCGCGAAACCACCTCACCCGGCTCGCTATGGCGCGCCACCCTCTCCTCCCCGGAGGAGAGGGTTGGATCTTCTCCCTCTCCTCCGGGGAGGAGAGGGTCGGGGTGAGGTGGGGGATGCGCCGATGACTGACGAACGCAACATGATCGCGGAAACCGCCGCGCGCCTGTTTGCGGCCCATCTCGACACCGCAGTGATCGAAGCGGCAGAGGCCGGGACCTGGCCGGCAGCGCTCTGGGACGAGATCGCGGCCAATGGCCTTGACCGGGTTCTCGTGCCCGAAGAAAAGGGCGGGATTGGTGGTAGCTGGGAAGACGCCTTCGTCATCCTGCGGGCTGCGGGCCGACATGCGGCTCCGGTGCCGTTGGCCGAGACCATTGGTGCGGGTTACCTGCTCGCTCAGGCAGGTTTGGACGCGCCGGAGGGGCCGTTGTCGCTCGCCGAAGACGTCAGCCGGGTGCCATGGGCTGCGCAGGCCGTACAGGTGCTTGTTGGAGACGGCGAAAACAAGTTTGGTGTCTTTTCTCTGGCAGGTGCCGAGATCACGCCGGACCGAAACCTTGGTCGAGATCCGCGCGACGGCATGGCGGGGACTGCCGAGGCCACCGGGGATGGTGATGTCATGGCCATCGGTGCGCTTGTCCGGGCCTGTCAGATGTCCGGAGCGATTTCGCAGGTTCTCGAACTGTGTATCACCTATGCCGGAGAGCGTGTGCAGTTCGGGCGACCGATTGGCAAGTTTCAGGCGATCCAGCAACAGCTCGCGATCCTGGCGGGAGAAGCCGCGGCCGCCGATATCGCCGCACAAGTCGCCTGCCGCGCGCTGGACCGAAGCGGAGACGCCCTGTTCGAGATCGCGACGGCGAAAATCCGTGCGGGGGAAGCCGCCGGCAAGGCGGCCGCGATCTCCCATCAGGTTTTCGGTGCGATTGGTTTCACCGATGAGCACCATTTGCACCATCTGACCCGCAGGCTTTGGTCGTGGCGGGCCGAATTCGGGGCCGAAAGCATCTGGGCCAAGGGTCTGGGCCGCTTGGTGGTGGAACAGGGTGCCGACAGTTTGTGGCCGAACCTAACCAAGACAATTTAGCCGCTCTCCCTCTCCTCCTGGGAGGAGAGGGCCGGGGTAAGGTGGGGATTTGAGATATCTCGAGGCCCCGGCGTGCCCCACCTCACCCGGTTCGCTGCGCTCACCACCCTCTCCTCCCGGGGGAGAGGGTTTTTCAATAACTTGGTGGAAACGTGGTGAGCGGATAAGCTTTTTAAAAATGTCTTTGGAGGAACGTCAGTGCAGTTTGTCAGTTATTTGAGCAACGGGACCGCGACCTATGGACTGGTCGTTGGAGATGGCGTGGTGGATCTGGGGGCACGTGGTCCCCATCCCAACCTGAAGGCGGCGATTGCCTCGGGTGATTTGATGGCGCTGGGCGCTGCGGCGCAGGGCGAAGCTCCGGATGCCTCCCTGACGGATATCACATTTCTACCAACGATCCCGGACCCCACCCATGTGTTCTGTGCGGGCAAGAACTACAAGGATCATGTGGAAGAGATGGGCTTCGATATGCCCGAAAATCTCTCGCTGTTCCTCAAGGCCAACAGCACGCTGTTCGGTCATCGGGGGCAGATGATCCGCCCCAAGGTGTCTGAATGCCTCGATTTTGAAGGTGAGCTTTGCGCGGTGATTGGCAAGGAAACCCGCCATGTGTCGGAGGCCGAAGCGCTGGACCATGTCGCGGGTTACACGATCATGGTCGACGGCAGTGTGCGCGACTTCCAGAAACACTCCGTCACGGCAGGTAAGAATTTTGTCGCAACAGGCCCGCTGGGTCCGGTGATGACCACGGCGGATGAAATCCCTGATCCCTCGCAGCTGCATATCACCACGCGCCTGAATGGCGATGTGGTGCAGGATGCGGGTGTCGATCTTCTGATTTTCGACATCCCCTACATCATTTCCTATCTGTCGAAGGTGACGACCTTGCAGCCCGGTGACATCGTGGCGACCGGCTCCCCGGAAGGGTCGGGTGCGGGGCGCACGCCGCAGCTCTGGATGAAGGGCGGCGACAAGCTGAGCGTTGAGATTTCAAAGATTGGTACATTGTCCGTCGAGGTTATCGACGAGACCTGAGGAGAACGAGACATGACGATCAAGCGGGTTGAGAAGCTGATCTATGGCATTGAGGATATGGATGCCGGCACGCGGTATTACCGGGATTGGGGTGTGGAGGAGCTTGAGAGCAGTTCTGATCATGCTGTATTCCGCACGCGGGTGAACCAGACCATCGAGTTGCGGCCTTCGGACGATCCCTCGCTACCGCCAACCCCGGATCCCGCGAAATCAACCTTGCGGGCGGCTGTCTGGGGTGTCGAAACCGCGGCGGGCCTTCAGGATCTCGGGGAATCTGTCGGCCGCGATCGTGATGTGCGTGAAGACAATGGAACGCTGTGGTTTGCGGATGAAAGCGGCAACACGCTTGGCCTGACCGTTGCGCAGCCAACACAAACTGAAGTGGACATGATCCCGGTGAACGTGAACACCACCGAGCCGCGGATGAACGACTTCATCGAGCCGAAAACCCAGGCCAATCCGATCCGGATTGGCCATGTGGTCTACGCCATTGAGATGGCTGATCGTGAGAAGGCCGTGTCGTTCTATCTGGACCGCCTTCGCTTTCGCATGTCGGACAGCACCAAGACCGGTGGTGATTTCATGCGCTGTGCGGGTGGCCATGACCATCACAATCTGTTTCTGATCAGCCGCGCCAACCGCAACGCCTTCGATCACGCGTCCTTCGAGGTCGAGAATTTCGACATGGTGATGATGGGTGGAAAGTTCATGAAGGATGCCGGCTGGGAAGCCGACACCGCACCGGGCCGGCACATCCTTGGCTCAAACTATTATTGGTATTTCCGCAACCCGTGCGGCGGCAACACCGAATATTTCGCCGATATGGACCGCATGGACGACAACTGGGAGCCCCGCATCTGGGAAGAAAGCCCGGGTTTCTCGATCTGGTCCCTCGACGACGCCTCGATGGCGTAGCAGTTTCGAAATCGTCGTAGGAGATGCCCGGGTCATGCCCGGGCATGACGAATTAAGCCGTCATACGCGGACTTGATCCGCGTATCTCATGCCTGCTGCCTCTAGTCCGAATTCAGCACCGCCAGCATGGCGTCGAGATGGGCTGCACCGAAGGCTTTGGTGCGTGCGGGGGACCACCCAAAGGTCGCGTCGGGGTGGTCGGCGTTGTCCTTGAACGGCATCTCGAGGGTCAGCGCCAGACAGCCAAATTCTTCGGCCACCCAGTTTGAGCAAAGCGTCATGTTGCCTTTGCCCGGTTTGGCGTCCGGATAGCCGTATTTCGTCTGAAAATCAGGGCTGGCGGCCAGCAGGGCGTCGGAGAAGATCTGCTGATGGGTCTTCTGGCGATCACTGAGCGAGGGAATGCCCATCATGCCCGCGAGGAAGTTATAGGGCAGGGCTTCATCGCCGTGCACATCCAGGCAGAAATCAGCGCCGGTCTCTTTCATGCGTTCGCGCACGAGGAAGACCTCCGGGCTGCGGTCCATGGCGGGCTCGGACCATTCCCGGTTGAGGTTGGCACCACTGGCATTGGTGCGCAGATGGCCGCGCCGTGACCCGTCCGGGTTCATGTTCGGCACAATGTGGAAGACGACCTTCTCCCGCAGGGCCTGCGCGGTGCGGTCTGCCGGGTCGAGCAGGCGGGCGAGAAAGCCTTCCATCCACCACTCGGCCATGCTTTCACCGGGATGCTGGCGGGCGATCGCCCAGTAGTTTTGTTTGCCTGCGGCTGGTTCGCCGATGCGCAGCAGGTCCATGGGCTGGCCGTCGAGGGTTTCACCCAGCACGTCGAGGGAAACACCGTCAGCCAGTTGGGATTGTGCAATCAGGTCGGCGTGGCGCTCCATGGAATAGGGGGCGAAATAGGCAAACCATGTGCTGTCGGCCGAGGGTGTGTGGCGGATGCTGAGAATGCCGTTCTCATAGGTGGTGGGAACACGCACCCAGTTTTCACGGTCCGTTGACGCCACGGCCTGATACCCCTCCCAGCCTTTGGGATAAGCCGCGCCCTTGGCGTTGGTGATGTTCAGCGTGCAGGGCGTGTCCTTCGCGCCGGTCAGGCGGAAATGGAACCACATATAGAAGTCGGAATTGTTGTCCTTGCTGATCTCCAGCCGGATGTTGGATGGATCATCGGCGCTGGCACAGACGATATTGCCGCTGTCGAAATTGCTGCTGATGTGAAGGGGCATCAAAAATCCTCGTAAATCCCGCTAGGGAATGATCCTGTCGTCGCGCAGCTTCTGGAGCTGGCGGGTGATTGTATTCTGGGTGTCCCACAGATCGGTCCAGCCGGTGCTGACGATCTTTGTCAGGCTGGACACCTGATCCATGTCGTTGGTGAGCGCCATGTCGAGATAGGCCCAGTTGACGATCTCGTGCAGTTTATAGGGTTTGAGCCCGTGTTCGCTGACCATCCGGTCCCAGAGCGCACCCTTGTCAGACATCGCGTCCGAGATTTTCACCGGCGCAGGGTCACCGGCTTCCATGTCGAAGAAGTCCGCGATCCGGGGCCAGACATGCGCCCAGCGGAACAGATCGCCATTGGTGATATTGAAGGCGTTGTTGGCCGCTGCCGGGGTGGTCGCGGTCCAGGCCATGGCGCGGGCCAGCAAATCCACATCGATCATCTGGTAAAGCCGCCCATAGAAGCCCGGATGGCCCGGCCAGTTGAGCGGGCCCCCTTCGGCTTTGGCGATGGCGGCGTAGCACGCGATCCCGGTCAGCAGGTTCATGGCGCTGCCCACCGAGAAGCCCCAGACCCCGTGGGGGCGAAGCGTCGACCAGCTCCAGTCCTTGCCGGCCTGACGCGCTTCCAGCCAGTCCTGTTGGGCGTGATAGAAATGTGCAACGGGCGGGCGCGGGTCATCTTCACGCGCGGGTGTCCGGTACTTCCCCAGAAATGTCCCGTACCATTTGGCCCCATGCATCAGCTGCACGTGTTGGAGCTCGGCCACGGGCTCCACGGCATCAAGCAGATTGGCCAGCATGCCCACATTCAGCGGGATCTCCGCCGCGATATCCGGGTTCGGGGCGTAAGCGGTGAAGAAGATATGGGTGACGTCGGTCAGCCCGGCGAGAGTCCGGGCAGTCGCCTCCCGGTCCTGCAGGTCGACCGCGATGAATTTTGCGGTTGTGTCAAAGTCCGGTGCACGCCGGGACAGGCCGATGACGGTCCAGTCCGGATCGCTCTCCAGATGCTGGACCAGCGCACGACCGGTCACACCGAGCGCACCGGCAATCAGGGCACATTTGCGAGACATGGGGTTGGGAGCCTTCCTGAAACAAGAACCCACAGACTAACGTCAATCGCACGTCAGGTCCGCAGGAGAATGCCGTATTTGGATATTTACATGATATATCAGATATGTTTTAGTTATATGGAACATTCGAAAAGGTGGCATTTATGGGCAGAAATCCGGGAATCAGTCTCACCGAACAGGCCTATGGGCGAATCGAAGAGTTGATCGTAACCCTGCAAATTCCGCCGGGGCAGGCGATCTCCGAGAGTGAGCTTTGCGAGTTGTCGGGCTTTGGGCGCACGCCCGTCCGCGAAGCGATCCAGCGGCTGTCCCAGCAGCACCTGATCAATATCCTGCCGCGCCGGGGCATGATCGTCACCGACATCAATGTGGAAACCCAGCTCTCTTTGCTGGAGCTGCGCCGCGAACTCGAACGCATGATGGTGCGCGCCGCCGCCCGCCGCCGGACATCCGAAGAACAGTTCCAGTTCGGCGAAATGGCCAGCGCCATGGAGCGGGCCGCCGAAGCCGATGATGAAGAGGCCTTTCTGGCGCTCGACAAGGCCTTCAATGAACTTGTCGGGCAGGCCTGTCGCAATCCCTTTGCCGAAAGTGCCATGGAACAGTGGAATCCGCTGTCGCGGCGCTTCTGGTTCCAGCATCACCGGCAGGTGGGGGATTTGCCCCGGATGGCCGCGCTCCACGCCGATATTGCCTGGGCGATCGGGGCGGGTGATCCCGACGAGGCTGGCCGCGCGTCCGACGTGCTGCTGAGCTACCTCACGAACTTCACGCGCGCTGCACTCGATGCGGGCCGCGACTAAACCAACAGAACATACAAAACAGATGGCGCCCGTGCGGTGCCGGGAAGAACGGAGTGGATGATGGCTGACAAGACATTGAAGTATTGGGGCTGGGGCTATGCCGAAGACGGCCTGAGCGCGGCGGACACCAAATCCCTGCTGGCGACGTTTGCCGACGGCTTCGGGATCAACCCATCCCGGGACCGCGCCTTTCCGACCATGGATGCGATCACCCTGCCGACCCCCAAAGTCGAGGCCCCGGCGAACCTCGCGAAGATCAGCACCACCGACAAGCACGACCGGGTGGTCCATTCCTTCGGCCAGTCCCAGCCGGACTCGCTCCGCATCTACAACAGCGACTTCGACCATGTGGTCGATGTGGTCGCCTATCCCGAGAGCAACGAAGATATCGCGGCCATTTATGACTGGGCGGGCGATGCCAACGCCGCTGTCATTCCCTTTGGCGGTGGTTCTTCGGTCGTGGGCGGCGTCACCAGTGATGTGGGCAGCAAGTACAACGGCACGATCTCGGTCGATATGACCCGCATGAACAAGGTGCTCGAGGTTGATACGGTTTCCCGTGCGGCCCGCATTCAGGGCGGCGCCCGCGGCCCGGAGCTTGAGGCCCAGCTCAAGCCCCATGGTCTGACCCTGCGCCATTTCCCCCAAAGCTTTGAGCATTCCACCTTCGGCGGCTGGATCGCCACGCGGTCCGGTGGTCATTTCGCCACGCTTTACACCCATATCGATGATCTGGTGGAAAGCACCACCACGGTCACCCCGGTCGGCGATATCGTGTCCCGCCGCCTGCCGGGTTCGGGCGCCGGCCCCAGCCCCGACCGCTTCATCGCCATGGGCAGCGAAGGATCACTGGGCATCATCACCGAAGGCTGGGCGCGCCTGCAGGGCCGCCCGACCTTCAAGGCTACGGCGGGTTTCCGGTTTGCCGATTTCTTCGATGCCGCCCGCGCCGTGCGCGCGGTCTCGCAAGCCGGGCTCTACCCGGCCAATGTGCGCATCGTCGACGGCACCGAGCTGCAGGTGAACGGCGCGGGGGACGGCTCCTTCACCCTGATGGTGGTTTCCTTCGAAAGTGCCGATCACCCGGTTGAGCCGTGGATGGCGCGGGCCGAGGAGTGCTGCCTGGACGCCGGCGGCGTGGTCGATGTGGACTGGCGCGACAACCCCGAAGCCCATCTGCAGGGCGCGGTGGGGGCCTGGCGCACCGCCTTCATCCGCATGCCTTACAACCGGGAGCAGCTGACCCCGCGCGGCATCATCTCCGACACCTTTGAGACGGCAACCACCTGGGACGCGTTCGAGACTTTCTACCACGCCATCAAGGACGCCACCCAAACCGCGATCCGCGACGTAACCGGCCATGACGGCGCGGTCTCCTGCCGCTTCTCCCACGCCTACCCGGATGGCCCCGCGCCCTATTTCGCCTTCCACGCGCCCGGCAATGCGGATGGCAAGGCCATGCTCGAACAATGGCAGGAAATCAAAACCCGCTGCTCAGACGCGCTGATCGCCAATGGCGGCACCATCACCCATCACCACGCCGTCGGCCGCGACCACCAGAAATGGTACGAGCAGCAGCGCCCGGCGCTGTTCGGGGATATCCTGAGCGATGCGAAGAAGCGGCTGGACCCCAAGGGTGTGCTCAATCCCGGGGTGATTGTGGGGTAGGGGAGCTCTGCGTAAATTGGGCACCGGGCGGGTTTGAAACCCGCCCCGACGGCTTTATGTTCGTTTCCAACAAGAACGTCATTCTTTGCTCTGGAAACGCCCCATGCCCAAACCCATCCATCTGAACCTCTTCATCCAGTCCCGCGGTCATCATGAGACGGCCTGGGACCACCCGGGGGCCGATCCGCGCTCGCTGATGGACATTTCCTACTATGTCGATCTGGCGCAGCAGGCCGAGGCGGCGCGGTTTGATTCGATCTTCTTTGCCGATGTTCTGATGATGACCAATGACGCCATGGAATCCGGCCGCTTCTGGCCCGACCCGGTGATCATGCTGGCTGCGCTGGCGATGAAGACCGAACATATCGGCCTGATCGCGACGGGCTCTTGCACCTATTCCGAGCCCTACAATCTGGCCCGCCAGTTCGCCTCCATCGACCATCTCTCCAACGGGCGCGCGGGCTGGAACATCGTCACCACCTGGGTCGAGGCGGTCGCGGCCAATTACGGGCGCGAACACACCGCCCATGGGGACCGCTACGAGATGGGCGAGGAGTTCGTCGCCTCGGTGAAGGATCTGTGGGACAGCTGGGCCGATGATGCGCTGGTTGATGACCGCTCGGGTGGCGGGGTCTGTGGCAATCTCGACCGCATCACGCCGATCGATTTCAAGGGTGAGTATTATCAGGTCAAGGGGCCGTTGAATGTGCCGCGTTCACCCCAGGGCCGCCCGGTGCTGGTGCAGGCCGGGGCATCCGACCGCGGACGGGACTTTGCTGCGCTCCACGCCGAGGCGATCTTCACCGCCCATCTGGAGAAGGAAACCGCCCAGGAATTTTATAAAGACATCAAGAAGCGCGCGGCAGATTTCGGGCGCAACGCCGATCAGGTCGTCGTGCTGCCCGGGCTCAACCCGGTGATCGGCGGCACCGAGGAAGAAGCCAAGGCGAACCTGCTGGAGCTGAATTCACGGATGGACCCGGAGGTTGGCCGCCGCACCCTGTCCCAGCGCTTTGCCGGCCATGATTTCTCCCATATCGATCTCGACCAGCCGCTCAAGGTTTCGGACTTCCCCGACCCCGAAAAGCTGGAAACCATGAAAAGCCGCGCCGCGCTGATCGTGCGGATCGTCGGCAATGAAGGCCTCACCCTGCGTGAGCTGCTCGCGCGGTTTGCGGGTGGGCGCGGTCACTACACCACGGCGGGTACGCCGGAACAGATCGCCGATCTGATCGAGGACTGGTGCACCGATGGCGCGGCGGATGGCTTCAACTACATGCCGCCGGTAATCCCCGCTTTGATGACCCCCTTCATTGACGAGGTGATCCCGCTGCTCCAGAAGCGCGGGCTTTTCCGTACCGAATATGAAGGCGCGACCCTGCGCGAAAATCTCGGCCTCGACCGCCCGAAAAGCCGGTTTTTCGATTAGGGAAATAACCCTCTCCTCCCAGGATGAGAGGGGGATCTTTAATTTCGTCATGCCCGGACCTGATCCGGGTATCCACGTCTCTCAACCACTCGGTGGTCGGGCGTGACACGCTGACGCGGATGGCCGGATCAAGTCCGGCCATGACGGCGGAGGTGGGCGAGATAAGGCGGCGGAATTGTCCGTGCCGCCGCGCCGTCCTATGCTCGTGTTCAACCAGCACGAAGATTTAAACCGGGGACGGGACCATGGAACTCTCAGACAGCTCACTCTTTCGCCAGCAGGCCTATATCAACGGCGCGTGGTGCGATGCGGACGGCGGCGCGACCCTTGAAGTGACCAATCCGGCCGACGGGTCGGTGATCGGCACGGTGCCGAATATGGGTGCCAGCGAAACCCGGCGTGCCATCGAGGCCGCCGAGACCGCCCAGAAAGAATGGCGCAAATTTACCGGCAAGGAACGCGCGGCGATCCTGCGCCAGTGGCACGATCTGATGCTGGCCAATCAGGAAGACCTGGCGATCCTGATGACCACGGAGCAGGGCAAGCCTATCGCTGAATCCCGGGGGGAGGTCGCCTATGGCGCCTCCTTCATCGAGTGGTTCGCCGAAGAGGGCAAGCGCATCTATGGGGACACCATTCCCGCCCATGCCCGCAACGCGCGGATCGTGGTGATAAAGGAACCGGTCGGCGTCACGGCGGCGATCACCCCATGGAATTTCCCCAATGCGATGATCACCCGCAAGGTCGGCCCGGCGCTGGCCGCGGGCTGCGCCATGGTGATCAAACCGGCGGAATCCACGCCTTATTCGGCGCTCGCCCTGTGTGAGCTGGCCGAACGGGCGGGCATTCCCGCCGGGCTGATCTCCATTGTGACGGGCGAACCCGAAGCCATCGGCGATGAGCTCACCGGCAACCCCATTGTGCGGAAGCTGTCCTTCACCGGCTCCACCCGAGTCGGCAAGATGCTGATGGCCAAATGTGCGGGCACGGTCAAAAAAGTCTCCCTGGAACTGGGCGGTAACGCGCCCTTCCTCGTGTTTGACGATGCCGATCTGGATGCCGCTGTCGAAGGCGCCATGGCGTCCAAATATCGCAACACCGGTCAGACCTGCGTCTGCGCCAATCGTATTCTGGTCCAGGATGGTGTCTATGACGCCTTCACCGAGAAGCTCGGTGCTGCGGTGAAGAAACTCGCCGTGGGCAACGGTATGGGCGACGTCCAGCAAGGCCCTCTGATCAATATGGCGGCGGTCGAAAAGGTCGAACGGCACATCGCGGATGCTGTCGCCAAAGGTGCAAAAATCGTGGTCGGTGGCGAACGCCATGATCTCGGTGGCACCTTCTTCCAGCCCACGGTGCTGGTGGATGTCACGACCAGCATGGATGTCAGCCGGGAAGAAACCTTCGGCCCCGTCGCGCCGCTCTATCGCTTCGGCAGCGACGAAGAGGGCATCGCCATGGCCAACGACACCGAGTTCGGTCTGGCGGCGTATTTCTATGCGGGCGGTCTGAACCGGGTTTGGAAGGTGTCCGAGGGTCTGGAGTCCGGCATCGTTGGCGTGAACACCGGCCTCATCTCCACCGAGGTCGCACCCTTCGGCGGCTACAAGGAATCCGGGCTGGGCCGCGAAGGCTCCCATTTCGGCATGGATGAATATCTGGAGATCAAATATGTCTGCATGGGCGGGGTGGCTTAGGGGCAGGTTTTTGCTGCGCCAAGCCCGCAGTAAGTGAGGCCATGCCGAATTTTGTAACTTCGTCATACGCGGACTTGATCCGCGTATCTCATCTCGGTCAGGGGTGAGATGCCCGGGTCAAGCCCGGGCATGACGGTTCGAGACCTAACGAGCTAAAGCCCCAGAATCTCCCGGGATTCTGCGGGTGACGCCGCCCAGGCGCCGGAGGCGTCGATGAGGCGGACGGCCTGTTCGACGAGTGCGGCATTGCCGGGGGCAAGCACGCCCTTGGAGATGTAGAGATTGTCTTCCAGGCCCACGCGGACATGTCCACCGAGCACGGTGGCGCTGGCGACCATCGGGAATTCGAAGCGTGAAATGCCGAAGCTCGCCCAATTGGCGCCTGCGGGCAGCATGTCGCGCATCAGCATCATGGTTTCGGCATTGGCCGGTGCGCCCCACGGAATGCCAAGGCAAAGCTGATACAGGGGCTTGTCGCCCTTGATGATGCCGTTCTCGACCATGTGGTTGGCCAGCCGCACATGGCCGGTGTCGAAGACTTCCAGTTCGGGCTTCACGCCGGCGTCCTGAATCAGCACCGCCATTTCGTTGAGCATTTCCGGTGTGTTGACCATCGGGCGCTCGCCGAAATTCATGGTCGCCACATCGAGCGAGCAAATGTCGGGCTTGTTCTCGACCACATGTGCCACGCGCTCTTCGGCGGTTTTCATGACGCTCCCGGCGGCCACCTTCATGGGATCATCCCGGTCGGGCACGAAGCGTGCGCCGGGGCCGGTGGTCAGGTTGATGATGACGTCCGTGCCCGCGTCCCGGATGCGGTCGACGACCTCTTTGTAAAGCACCGTGTCCATGCTCGCCTTGCGGGTTTCCGGGTTGCGGACATGGATATGGACGATGGCTGCGCCGGCTGCGTGTGCGGCAAGCGCTTCATTGGCAATTTCCTCTGGCGTGACGGGAACGGCCGGGTTGAGATCTGCGGTGTCGGCGGCGCCGGTGAGTGCGCAACTTACGATGACGGGACGCGTCATGATGGAATTCCCCCTGATTGATCGAATGCCTTATGCGGCACGTTGGGTGAAAATCTAGACAGATGGGTTGCCCCCGACAAGGGCGTGCGCTGCATCGGTGCCATGTTTGTAGGGGCGGGTTTCAAACCCGCCCGAGTCCGGTGCGGTGAACAGCTGAAACGGGCAGGTTTGAAACCTGCCCCTACATGTACCCATTGAAATTCTTGCCGCCGGTTGATTTCCTTCCGGGAATGAAGGACTAGATCAGATTGCAGCGCCCGTTCGGGTCTATGGAAATTCAACTTATTTACAGCGTAAGAGGACACCACATGGTCAAGGCAATCCGCATCCACGAGTTCGGCGAGGCCGACGTTCTGAAATGGGAAGACATCGAGGTGGGTGAGCCCGGCCCGGGCGAACTGCGCCTGCGCCACACAGCGATCGGCTTTAACTTCCTCGACATCATGGTCCGCAAGGGCCTGTATCCGGTGCTGCCGGAACTGCCGTCGGTTCTGGGCACGGAAGCTGCGGGTGTTGTTGAAGCGGTGGGCGCGGATGTTGAAGGCTTTTCGGTCGGCCAGCGGGTCGCCTATGCCTCGACCTTCCCGGGCTCATATGCCGAAGGGCGCCTGATCGACGCTGCACAGGTCGTGGCGCTGCCCGATGGTGTGTCTGACGAAGCCGCTGCGGCCAGCATGCTCAAGGGCATGACCGCGGAATACCTGATCCACCGCACCTTCGCGGCGCAGGCCGGTCAGACGGCGCTGGTCCATGCGGCCGCTGGCGGTGTTGGCCTGTTCCTGTGCCAGTGGCTGGCCAGCAAGGGTGTGAATGTCATCGGAACAGTCGGGTCCGATGCCAAGAAGGACACGATCCTGCAGCATGGCGCGAAACACGCCGTGAATTACAAGACCGAGAACTTCACCGAAGTGGCGCGTGAGGTGACCGGCGGCGCCGGTGTTGATGTGGTTTATGATTCCGTCGGCAAGGATCACTGGCAGGGCTCGATCGATGCGATCCGCCCGCGGGGTTACATGGTCAACTTCGGCAATGCATCAGGTCCGCTCCCACCAATTGATTCGGTCGAGCTGAACGTGAAGGGCTCACTGTTCTTCACCAAGGCTTCCATGCGTTTCTATCAGCTAACCCGTCAGGAGCTCGATGATAGTGCGGCGACCCTGTTTGCGGCCATCGCGGCGGGCGACATCAAGCCGATCATCGGCCAAACCTACAAACTGGAAGACGCCGCCCAGGCCCAGATCGATGTCTGGGAGGGCAAGACCACTGGCTCGACCGTTCTGTCGGTTTAAAGGCATTCCCTCTCTGCCCCATGGGGGCGGAGAGGGTTCGGGTGAGGTGGGTTCGCAATCATGTCGCGGGACACACCCACCTCACCCCGGCCCTCTCCTCCCGGGAGGAGAGGGGGGTAAAGCGGAGGACGCAAAGATGGATTTCGAATACCGGCCTGTCAGTGACGCCGCCCTCGCACTGATGCGTGAGGGGCATAACCATCCCGAAATGTGCGCGATCCTTGACGAGGTTATTGCCGAAGGGGTGCCGCCCGCACCCGAAAACAATGACGGCGAGGTCGAGGATATCGGCGGACTGTCCGTGACCCACCGTTTCGTGGATGCGCCGGGCGAAAGTGAGACCGTGCGCTGGCATTACGTCGAGGCGGGCGCGGGGCCGACGCTCGTGCTCATGCACGGTATCCCGCAGTCCTGGCATATGTGGGCGCCGATCCTGCCGGAACTGGCCAAGCACTTTCGCTGCATTGCCATCGACCTGAAGGGTTACGGTCAGTCGGACAAGCGTCGTGGTGATTATCGCCACGAAGGCGCGGCGGGGCAGGTGGTCTCCCTGCTCGACGCGATTGGTGTCGGTGACTTCCATCTGTTCAGCCATGACCGGGGAACTGTCCAGGCGGACTTCATGGCCGCCAGTCAGGGCACGCGTGTGAAACGCTGGGTGCGTGGCTCCCAGCATCTGATTCACTTCCA
>ERZ807291.1817-NODE-1817-length-33734-cov-8.240209_pt1 | contig 33734 bp, 13 predicted proteins | sample MGYA00521257_ERZ807291 | MGnify/ENA primary metagenome ERZ807291 (study PRJEB31413, sample SAMN03169783) | marine metagenome | biome: Marine; feature: Water; material: Subsurface seawater | place: North Sea | collected 2011-04-28 | depth 1 m m ...
ATCAGATAATGATTTATCAGATAATGATTTATCAGATAATGATTTATCAGATAATGATTTATCAGATAATTTTATGGATTTAAGTGGCAATGACATTGATTTAAGTGGTAATTTACTTCTAGATTTATCATATAATGACTTATCTGGTGTTTCTACTTTAGTGGATTTAAGTGATCAATTACAATTTAATTCAAGTCAATTAGACTTCGGTGAATATGATGATATGATATTTTTTGATAAAGATTTTTTAACTCTAACTGGTGATAGATTATATTATTCGGTAACTGTTGATGGAGTAAATGTTAGTGAAGTATCTTGGATTACATTTCAAAAAGGTAAATTTACATTTTCACCAAGTTCTAGTAATGTAGGAAATTATGTAGTAAATATTACAGTTAAAGATTTATCAGATGCTTCCGCTTCTACATCATTTAATGTTAATGTTCATAGTTCATCAGTATTTAGTGGAAATACATCTGGTACAGGTCAAGCAAATACTGAAATTACTGGAACTTTAAATGTAACTGATGCTAATGATATAAGTAATCCTAATTTTGTTATTTCATTAAATTCTACTCGTGGTGAAGCATTAATAGATGCACAATCAGGAGTATGGACATTTAATCCAATACTAAATTGGAGTGGTATAACTACTTTTGAAGTAACTGTAACAGATGATTTAGGTGAAACTACAAGTCAATTAGTAACATTAACTGTTAATCCAGTAACAGTAGTTACTGTAGCATTTAGATTAAAAGGTATTAATCTTGATGAATTAAATAATGAAGCACAAACGAATATTATAAATGATGTAAGAAGTAGTTATGCTACTCAAAATAGCATAAATGAAGATAATGTTGTAGTTAATTTATCAAATGGATCTCTAATTGTAATAGTTACAATTAAATTTGAAGGTACAGAATCAGAAAATACAAGTAATATTAATCTTATTACTAATAATGTAGAAAGTATTAAGACTAATATTACCTCAATAGTTAAAGAGGTTGCTGAGACCAATGATCTAAATGTAACAAATATAAGTTTGGATGATCAATACAATGGAATGACACCTGATATTGATGATGGATCACCTATATTAGCTCCTCAAGTATTAAATACTGTTGCTAATTTAACATTTAATAAAACATCTACTAGTGATGTATTCACATATACATTACCTGAATTTGGTCATAATGGTAATTTAGATGATAAACTTACAGATTTAGCAAGTGGAAATACAGATGGTAACTTTTCTGTAACTTTAAATTTAAATGATTTAGAAACAAAATTTGGTATATCTGATAATTTCTATTATACAAGAAATAAAAATGATTTAGGAGCTTTAAGTACTTCATTATTTGTCGATGCTAGTTTCTTAACCACTGCTGGAGAAACATTATATTATAAGGCAGAAATTGATGGATATAACGTTGATTCTTTGTCTTGGGTCACATTTAATGCAGGTGTATTAAGTTTTGATAAAAAAAATACCCCAAATGGATCTCATACTGTAACTTTAAGTGTTAAAGATTCATCTAATTTAACAACTTCATTATCTTTTAATGTTGTAGCAAATTCAGTTGCTACAGGTACTATATCATTTACTGGTACTTTAAAAGAAGATGAAATGTTAAGTGCATTCATTTCATTAGATAATCCAATAAATGATATAGATGGTATGGGATCACCTTTAAATTTCCAATGGCAATCATCAAATGATCTATCTACATGGGATGACCTTTCAACAGGTACAACAATTACATTAGGACAACAACAAGTAGGAAAATATATGAGATTAGTTGTTTCATTTACAGATTTGTTGGGTAGTGTAGAAACTATAGTATCTACAGTTCAAGGTCCAGTATTAAATGTAGATGATCCTACTGTATGGTCTGGTGATTTTACTGGAGTAGGTGATGAAGATACACAAATTACAGGAACAGTAAGTGTAACAGATGAAGATGGAGCTGTAAGTTTACCTATATTTGAAATTTCAGCTCAACCCACTAATGGTAGAGCATCAATAAATCAATCAGGAGTATGGACTTATAACCCAAATGCAAATTATTATGGAAGTGACTTATTTACAATTAAATTTACTGATGATTTAGGTGGAGTTGTATATAGAGATGTAACTTTAGTTATTAATTCAGTACATGATGCTCCAGTAATGCAAGATATTAATTTAACAAAATTACCTGGTACTTACACAGTAAATTTATTGGATTATGTTACTGATGGAGATGGTGTTGATAATAGTAATCATCCTATAAGTTTCTATGAAGAGAATTTAACTACACTAAATAGTGTACAAGGTAATTTATATTCATCTGGTTCTATTGGTATTTATTTTAATGTTGAAAATCTTTCTCAATTACCAATAGACTTAACACAATTAAAATATGGTGCTTTAGGTAGTTCGTGGGCACAAGGTCCCAGAATTTTAAATGTTTTTACAAGACCTGGTGGTTATCAAACTGATTCTGATACTGCGACATGGGTTGCAAATGAAGGTGAATGGACACAAGTTGGTACAGACATTTCAGTTACTATTCCTGCTGGTGGTACACAGACATCTCCTGTATTTTCTGATAGTTTTGTTATTACTAAGGTTACTATACAACCTAGAGAAGTTGTAGGTTTCTTCATTTATGGTGATCAAACAATCCAATATATGGCCGCAAATAATGCGGGACCAATCAATAGTATAGTTAATAGTGATTCATCTTTAGCTATAAGGTCAGGTTGGGGTACATACATTACAACTCCAGGCCAACTAGGAGCCTATCAACCTAGGGCACCAGTTGTTGAAATAAGTGATGGTGAAGCAGATCTATATACATTAATAGATCAAAATTTAGAAGTAACTTTAGATAATAGAGAAGAACAATTTGTGTACGATAAACCAATTGTAGCATTTGATGGAATTTCATATTCTAATTCAGCAACTTTAACAATAACTAATGCTAGACCAATAGTAACTGCACAAAGTTTAACAGTAAATGAAGATAGTAGTGGTACAGCATTCAATGCAACTTTACCAACATCTGATCATAGAGGATTACCATTAACATACACTGTTACTAGTCCTTCTAATGGTACTTTAGTATTTGATAATACAAATAATAGTTTAACATATACACCAAATGCAAATTTTAATGGGAATGATTCATTTAATGTAGTTGCAAATAATAGAGTACATGACTCCTTACCTACTACATTTAATGTTACAGTAAATCAAGTAAATGATTCTGGTGTTGGAACTTTAACTATTGGTGGAGGTACTTTAGATGAAGGACAAAGACTTGCACTATCAGGACATGAATCTATTAGTGATATAGATGGTATTAGTACTCCTGGTAAAATAAGATGGTTAAGAAATGGTAATGAAATTTATGGAGAAAATAATAGAAGATATAAATTAATGGAACAAGACGCAAATAATATGATATCAGCATCATATACATATACAGATGATGATGGTAATGAACAGGTATTTACATCAAATTCATTGGGTCCAGTAAATGGAGCACCACAATTATTGAATAAAATAGATAATATAGATATTTTAGATTTAAATCATGTAACTTATAAATTACCTGAATTTGAGAAATTAGGTGGATCTAGTGTATCTAGTGTACCAAGTAGTTTTACTGATGAGTTTCAAAGATGGACTGGTAACGATGGATATACTTATGTTATTAACGAACATAAACCAACCTCATCAAATATAGGTCAAGAAGTAGCCCAGGCATTTGCAGAAGGTTTAGAATGGTTGGATATTCCAGCTAATATTTTATCAACATTTAGTACGAGTTTGTTGTTATCTGTAATACCAACTACAGTACTTAATAATGTTGGAGGTGTAGATTTAGAATCATTATTACATGATCTTTGGCTTAATAGGGAAGATATTAGTAACGATAGTATCTATTTGTATATAGGTAATGATAGTACTCACTATCATGTATATACTTATATGGGTAGTAATATTACAAATTCACGAATATTTACTAATACTGCTCATAATATTTTAGATTTTTCCAGTGAAACAGAATACTCCGGGCCTAATAGGTATTGGTTATATAGATATTCAGGTACTAATAGTAATGCTGTAGTCGATTTTTCATCAGATTCATCTGTAGAATACTCAGTTACATTAAAAGCTAACCAATCATCTTTAACAGATGCTGGCTTACCATCACCTGCTACTAAATCATTCGAAAATATGGTAGAAACATGGAATCATAATGGATATACATATGGTTTATGGAATCATCATCCATCAGAAAATACATTTCAAGATGAATATGTTGAATTAATATTAAGTGGATGGGAATTAATTCCAAGATCATTAATTCCTGCAAATTGGCAAGAAACATTTGAAGGAAAACAAATATCTGAACTTCGTGAAATGATAACACCTGATTCATGGAACAATATGGCTAATTGGGGTACTGGATCTGATGATGAATATCAAATGAGAATTTACTTTTTACCAGATGATCAATTACCAGGATATCAACAACTATCGCCATATGCGGGTAAAGATGGTAATTTCCCAGAGAACTATAGATTTAGTAATTTATGGCCAAGTGGTGATGACTCAGTCAGATCTTCTGAAGCTTACGGTTTTTATTGGAATAGAGCTCAAGCCCAATGGAATTTATCTAATAACACTTGGACAACAATTGGAGATGAAATTGACAGTGAAGGAGTTAGAGGTATTGAAAAATATTATGTAGTAAGAAAACAACAATCAAATTTAGATAGAGATTTAGGTGACTTAAATAATTTTAAATTTTTTGATTTCAGTTGGTTATCAAATGCTGGTGATAAATTATATTATACTGCTAAAGTAGATGGTGTTAATGTTAAAGATCTATCATGGGTATCATTTGTAAATGGTGAATTTGGATTTACACCTGATAGTTCAAATAATGGTGGTCATAAAGTAGAATTAATAGTAAAAGATAATAGAGGTATAGAATCATCAACAACATTTATGGTAGATGTAAATGAAGCACCAGTTTTATTAAATAAAGTAGATGATATAGTAATAAATAATTATGAACAAGTAACTTATACTTTACCAGAATTTGTTAATTACAAAGGTTTAATGGATCTAAGTGATAATTACTTTGGATTAACACATGTTAATACTGATTTATCAGAAGTAATGTTTTATGATTTAAGTGGAAGTCATAATTTTGGAATTGATTTATCATTAAATGACTTAAGTAATAATTCAAATCCTCTTGGTATGAATTTCAATTTATCAAATTTAGATTTATCAAAACCATTGAATCAATTAGATTTGAAAGATTTAAATAAAGCAATTTTCTTTGATAAGAATTTCTTATCTGATGCAGGTGAAAGATTATTTTACAGTGCTACATTAAATGGCAAAAATATAGAAGATTCAAGATGGATTACATTCAGATTAGGTACATTTGTATTTAATCCAACAACTGAAAATTCTGGTACTCATGAAATAATTTTAACTGTTAGAGATGATAGAAATAAATCAACATCTACTAAATTTAATCTAATCGTTGATGTTCCTCCAGTAGTTGCTGATATTAATTTAGCAGGAATAGAGGGTATTCATTATGTTAATTTATTAGATTATACAACTGATAGAGATTTAACACAAATGAAATTTTATGATTTAGAAGATAATGAAATAAGCAGTAATTATAAAGTAACCTTATTAGAAGGTCAAAAAGAATTCAAGATGTCATTTAAAGCTTCTGATGGAGAAGTATTTTCTGGTGTAGGAACATTAACTTTTACAAATACTAGACCATTATTAAATAACAAATCATATATTGGTAGTGAAGATAAACCTTTATTAATGGAATTAGATAAATTTGATCATAGAGGTTTACCATTAAGATATAGTTTTACAGATCCAGCAAATGGAGCTTTAAATTATGAAGACGGATTTTTAACATATTTAACTAACAAAGATTACAATGGTGAAGATTCATTTGTTTTAACAGCAAATAATGGTGAAAATAATTCATTACCTGTAACATTTAATTTAACTTTACAAGCAGTAAATGATCCTTCAGTAATGAAACCAATTAATTTAATTATGTTAAAAGGTGAATCATTAGAATTAGATTTAACTAAATTTACATCTGATGTTGATTCTAGTGAATTTGTATGGAGTGTTCCATCAAATAAAGGAATGTTTACTGTTAATGGATCAAACCTTTTAATAACTTTATCAGATGAAAATATAGATGATATTAGTCAAACTATAAATGTGTATGATGGTGAATTTACAGTAAGTGGATTAATAAATATTTACATTAATAATCCTCCATTCTTTATTACTCAAGAATTACCAAATGGTAAAGAAGATGAAGAGTTTAATTTTGATATTCAAATAGGTGATGATGATTTAGATCAAGAAGAAATTTTAGATAGCTTAGAAGTAATAGCAGTAGAATTACCAGAATGGTTATCATTTGAAAATAACAAATTATCAGGAAAACCATTAAATAAACATAGAGGAAATAATAAAATAACTTTAGCTGTTAGTGATCTAAGTGATAATGAAGTAATAAAAGTATTTAATATTTTTGTAGAAAATACAGATGATGAAGCGATTGGATTTATTGAAATTATAGGAGAAGTTAAAACTAGTAAAACACTATCAGCAAATATTAATAATATAAGAGATGTAGATGGTGAAATATATGTTTCTAAATATAGCTGGGAAGTATCATTCGATAATGTAACATTTACAAAAATTTCAGAAGAAGAACTTTATACAGTTGAAACATGCTATTACCATAAATTCTTACGTTTAACTTTAGAAACTACTGATTCAGAAGGAGGAAAATCATTATTTACATCTGACTCTCATTTAATTGAAGATGGGTATGGTCCAGTATTAGTAATAAATGGTGATATTGAAATGACATTAGAAGGTGGAAATTCAATGTATACTGAATTAGGAGCATATGCAGTTGATGCAGTTGATGGACCTGTTGATGTAAAAATAGAAGGGAGTGTAAATGTAAATAAAGTAGGTAAATATGAAGTTAAATATAGTGCATCTGATAAATCAGATAATGTTACAACTTTAGTAAGAGTAATTAATGTAGTAGATACTATGGCACCAGTATTAGAATTAAATGGTGAAGCAGAAATAATATTAGAAGTTGGAGAAGAATATATTGAATTAGGGGCAAGTGCAACTGATTTAGTTGATAGTAATTTAGATATTGTAATAGAAGGTGAAGTCAATATGAATGTAGGAGGTAATTATAAATTAACTTATAGTGTAAGTGATAAATCCGGAAATTCTTCATCATTAGTAAGATTAGTAAATGTAATAGATACAACAGCACCAGTAATTACATTAAATGGTGACGCTGAAATAACATTAGAGGCAGGAGAAGAGTATATTGAATTAGGAGCAACCGGAACTGATTTAAGTGAAAATTTACTTGTATCAATTAGTGGGGAAGTAAACAATTTAGTTCCAGGTCAATATGTAGTAACCTATTCAACAACTGATAATGTTGGTAATGAATCTAATTCTGTAAGATTAGTAAATATAGTAGATACAACATCACCAGTATTAACTTTAAATGGAGATGTAATAGTAACATTAGAAGTAGGAACTTCTTATGAAGAATTAGGAGCTTCTGCTAATGATATAGTTGATGGAATTGTAGAAGTTTTAATTAAAGGAGAAGTTAATAGTGAAGTTGTGAATGTTTATAATTTGACATATAGTGCAACTGATAAGGAAGGCAATGTATCATCATTAACCAGAGTAGTTAATATAGTTGATACAACAGCACCAAAATTAATATTGAATGGTTCTTCTGTAGTAACTCATGAAGCAGGATTACCTTATGTTGATGCAGGTGTAAATGTAAATGATAATTATGATAAAGAAATAAGTGTGACAATAGAAGGTGAAGTAAATAGCAATTTACTTGGAGAATATACATTAATTTACACAGCTGAAGATTCAAATAAAAATAAAACTCAATTAGTTAGATTAGTTAAAGTAGTTGATACTATAGCTCCAATACTTACATTAAAAGGTGATGCGAATGTTACAGTCGAAGCAGGAACTACTTTTGTAGATGAAGGAGCATATGCAACTGATTTAGTAGATGGTGAAGTTGAAGTAGTTGTAGAAGGAGAATATAATATTAATGTAATAGGAACTTATATTATTACATATTCCGCTTCTGACAAATCAGGAAATACATCTTCCTTAATTAGAATTATTAATGTTATTGATACAACAGCACCAGAAATGGAATTAGTTGGTAGTCCTGTAATGACATTAGAAGCAGGATCAGAATATGTAGAATTAGGTGTTAATGCATATGATTTAGGAAATACTGTAAAAGTTGAAATAAGTGGAGAAGTAAATAATTTAGTTCCTGGACAATATGTATTAACATACACTTCAAATGATTTTGTTGGAAATATGAATAGTATTGTAAGATTGGTAAATGTTGTAGATACAATAGCACCAGTAATTACATTAAATGGATCCGCAGTAATTACACATATAGCAGGAACATTATATAATGACGAAGGAGCAAATGCATTAGATTTAGTTGATGGTAAAGTTGATGTATTAGTAGAAGGTATAGTAAATCATAATTTAGTTGGTATATATACATTAAAATATTCTACCAAAGATAAAGCAGGTAATACATCTGAATTGATAAGAATTGTAAATGTAAAAGATATTAATAATAAATTAATTAGACTAAATGGTGAGTTTGACATTACAATTGAAGCAGGAGATACATATGTTGATTTAGGTGTATCTGTATTTGATCCTTCAAAACATATAACTATAAAATTATGTGGCAAGGTGAATACTTTAGTTGAAGGAGAATATAATCTTTTCTATTTAGCTATGGACGATGAAGGTAACACAGAATCATTAGCAAGAATTGTAAGAGTAATTGATACAATACCTCCAACTATTACATTGAATGGTCCATCTGAAGTAACACATGAAGGAGGTATGCCATTCACTGATGAAGGAGCTAGTGCAAATGATGTAGTTGAAGTTATTACGTCAGGATTTGTCAATGTTTACAAATTAGGTGAATATACATTAGTTTATTTAGCAACTGATAAGGCAGGTAATGTTTCATCAGTAAGAAGAATAGTAAATGTAGTAGATACTAATGAACCTATAATTTCATTAAATGGTGATTCAGAAATTAATCATGAATTAGGTGACTCATATTTAGATGATGGTGCAAATGCATTTGATTTAGTTGATGGTATTGTAGATGTAAAAGTAGAAGGGGAAGTAAATGGATTTAAATTAGGTAAATATACTTTAACTTATTCAGCTGAAGATAAATCTGGAAATAAATCTTCATTAACAAGAACAGTAAATGTTATAGATTCTGCAGCACCAGTAATAACATTAAATGGTGCAACAGAATTAACTTTAGAGGCAGGAGAAGAGTATATTGAATTAGGAGCAAATGCAACTGATTTAAGTGAAAATTTAACTGTATCAATGAGTGGGGAAGTAAATAATTTAGTTCCAGGACAATATGAAATTGTTTATTTAGCATCAGATAATGTAGGAAATACCGCTTCAGTAACTAGAAAAGTAAGAATTGTAGATACTACAGCACCTGTAATGTCATTAAATGGACAATCAATATTAACATTAGAGGTTGGATCTAAATATGAAGAATTAGGAGCAACTGCATTAGATATAGTAGATGGAAATGTATCTGTTGAAATTAATGGTTTAGTTGATATGAATAAAGTAGGTACTTATACATTAACATATAAATCTAAAGACTCGTCTGGTAATAGCTCAACATTAATTAGAGCAATAAATATTCAAGATACAACTGCTCCATTAGTTACATTAAATGGTGAAGCAGAAATAACATTGGAAGGAGGAGCAAACTACGTAGAATTAGGAGCAAGTGCAACTGATTTAAGTGATAATTTAGTTGTGTCAATTAATGGTGAAGTAAATAATTTAGTTTTAGGTCAATATTTAATAAAATATAATGCATTTGATAATGTTGGGAATGAAGGAATAGCTATTAGATTAGTCAGTGTAGTAGATACTACAGAACCAGTATTAACATTAAATGGACAAATTACTATAAACCATGAAATAGATACTCTATTTGTTGATCCAGGATCATCAGCTTATGATATTATGGATGGATCTATAGATGTAATAGTATCAGGATATGTAAATACTTCAATAATTGGAGAATATGAATTATCATATAGTGCAACAGATAAATCTGGAAATAATACAAGAGCAACAAGAATAGTAAATGTAGTAGATACTACCGCACCAGTTTTAAAATTATATGGAGATTCTATTATGACTCATGAAGCCGGAACACCATTTATTGATCCAGGTTCTATTGCAATTGATAGAAATAATGTATCAGTAAATGTATTAGTTATTGGATCAGTTGATATATTCAATCCAAATGATTACTTTTTAACATATACTGCTACAGATAATTCAGGGAACTCAGTATCATTAACAAGAAAAGTAACAGTTATTGATACAATAGCACCAGTAATTCAATTAAATGGTAACTTTTTTGAATCAGTTGAAGCAGGAAATGAATATGTAGATGCTGGAGCAACTGCAAGTGATTTATGTGATGGCAATGTTGAAGTTATGGTAGAAGGTGAAGTAAATAATTTACTACCAGGAAATTACACATTGACATACAATGCAACAGATAAGGCAGGAAATAGCTCTTCTTTAGTAAGAGTTGTAAATATAATTGATACTACAGCTCCTACTATGACATTAATTGGTGATCAAATAGTAACATTAGAAGCAGGAACACCATATACTGAGTTAGGTGTAGTTGCTACTGATTTGGGTGAAGAATTAACTGTAATTGGAGGTGTATGTAATAATTTAGTTCCAGGACAATATGTATTGACTTATTATTCAAATGATAAATCTGGTAATCAAGGGTCAATTGTTAGAGTTGTAAATGTAGTAGATACTACTGGTCCAGAAATAACATTAAATGGTGATGAAGTATTTAATCATGAATATGGAACACCATATTTAGACGAGGGAGCATTTGCATTAGATATAGTTGATGGAATGGTTGAAGTTACAATAAGTGGAAATGTAAATATAGATGTATTGGGAGAATATAAATTAGAATATTCAGCAACAGATAAGTCAGGTAATAAATCTGTAAAATTAAGAACTGTAAATGTAGTTGATACATTAGCACCAACAATTATTTTAAATGGTGATCAAATTTATAATCATGAATTCGGTAAATCTTATATTGAATTAGGAGCTAGAGCATTTGATGAAATTGATGGTGAAGTTGAAGTGGTAATAAATGGTGAAGTAAGGAAAGATATAGTAGGTACATATTCAATTAAATATACGGCTGTAGATTCATCAGGAAATAAATCAGAAGTTATAAGAATAGTAAATGTAATGAAAACAGAAAAGGAACAAATAATAAATTTTGATTCAAATAATAGAGCTGCGTCAGTATATATTGAATCTAAAGTTATAGATATTTATACAAAATATGCAGATTCATTAGTTTCTATTATTAGTCCAGCAGAAGGAAAGTCATTTTTAGCAGATAATATAAAATCAGGATTAGAAATGTTTAATACATTAGATAAATTAGATTTAGAATTTGGTTATTGGTTTAAATTTAATAAAAATACAACAGTAAATTTAAGTGGTTACATGCCAAATGAAGTTACATTAAACATTCCAGGAAATAAATGGCATTTAATGGGTTATCCTTCTACTAGAAAATTATCAATTAAAGAGTTATTACAAGATAACATAAATAATGTAGAAAAAATAATCAATCCAACAGATGGAACTTCATGGGTATTAGAAAATGAAAATTCTGGTTTTGATATGTTTAATACATTAAAAGAATTCTCTCAGAATGAAAATGGTGTTGCATACTGGATATATTCTAATAAAGATATCGAGCTACATATTGATAATACTGTTCAAGATCCAGAATCAAGCAAATCAAGCCAATCCAGAGGTTTATATATTAATCCTCATCCATTTACTGCAATTACAACATATACAAATCCACCATGTTTATTAAGAGCATATGTAACAATAGATGATGAACAGTGTAAACTAGGTGATGTAATAGCATTATATACAGGTGATGAACTAAGATGTATTAGTTATGTACAAGTTAGTGAAACAGGAAAAAGTTTTATAAGTGGAAATATAGAAATTGCCAATGGATCAAGTATAGAAGTAATTAATAAAATCGAAATATTTGATTCAAGTAAAAATGTAATTGTACCTGTAAATAATGTAAATATATTTATACAATCAGGAGAAGTTACAGAGATACTTAATATTAATGGATTAGTTGATACAGAAGCACCAATTATAACATTAAATGGTTCACAAGTAATTGTACTTAAATTAGATCAAAATTTTATTGATCCAGGAGCAACAGCAATTGATAATATAGATGGAGATGTAACTTCAAATATTATCATTTCTGGTGAAGTAAATTCATCTATTTCCGGTACATACTTTATTACATATAAAATAAAAGATTCGAATGGTAATATGGGAATGATTACAAGAAAAGTGATAGTAGATGAAGAAGAGCATTTAGGTGAATTACAATTATTATCTGATGTAGATGGAGAATGTGTATATAGTTTTTCAGTAGAAAGTCAAATTGAATATAATATTTCATTTAATGGTTTACCATCATGGGTTGAATATAAAATAGATGGTCCAGTACATTTATTAATAAGTAGAGCTGGATTAAATAATGTTGGAGCTCACACATTTAGTGTAGTATTTTCTAATAGTAATACAATAGAAGAAAAAGAATATATGATTGATATTAAAGCAAATTGTTTAAATAATGGATATACATTTGATTTTAATAATGATACTGTTGATATATCTAATATGTTTAGTAATGTAGAAAATATACAATCAGCTAAATTAAAAGTTATATTATCAGAATCTGACAAATTATTTACTCCAATTACTATTGAAAGTAACAAAACAGCTACAGCTGAATTTGTTAATATTAAATTCAATGATGAATTATCTGATAAATTAGTTGAATTAGAGATAATTACTGAAGATGCATTTAAACCAGAATTTATGAAATATAAGAACTTAAATTTAATAGAAAGAGTATCAATGGAAGAATTAGAATCTAGTTTTGTTCCTAATAGATGGGCAAGACAAGAATGGAACTCTTACAAAGTTGTATTCCAAGGATATATGAGAGATTTACATATGAATAATGGTTGTGTACAAGAAGATTTCGATGCAGGTATCTGTGAAGATCCTCATATTTTAACAATGGGTGGAAATAGATTAGATTTACCACATGATGATAATATTTATAATATGATAGATGGTTTAGGACTCAAAATAAATGTTAAATCACAAATATTAGGAAATGGTTCATATGCCAAATACTTTTATGTAAGTTATCAAGGAGACGAATTCATTTTAGATATTGAAGATTTAGAACTTAAAGAAAAATCTTCAAATATTAAAACTAAATATCATATGTTAGAACAAACAGATTATACTGGTAATAACTTTGTATTTGAAAAGAAAATGAGAACATTATTTATTAATAGTACTGATGGTGTTATGGAATTAACATTTAATGCTGAAACCAGAGGTTTATTAATCAAATCAAGATTAAATTTCACTCAAGAAAATAGTTCAGGTATAATGATGTCTAGTAGTATTGATGAATGTTTAAGATCTAATGTAGATGAATAAATGTAAAAATTATAATTAAATTATAAAATATTATTATATTTTATAAATTATACCAGTTATATTTTAATTTATAATATATATATAGATGACAGAATATATTAATATTTTTGGAAAATTAACAAATTATACTAATCCACCTAGTGTATTAAGAGCATATATTAAAAAAAATGGTCAATGTGCAACTATAGGTGATGTTGTAGGAATTTACATTGGAAATGAATTAAGATGTATTCAAAAGGTAAAAATAGTAGAATCTAATTCAATAATTGTTTGTAATGTAGAAATGAATAGTAATAATGAAGAAATAACAAAAATAAAATTATGGGATTCAAAAGAAGATATAATATATAGCGTTCCAGATTTTAACTTAAAAATACAATCTGGTATATCCACTGAATTACTAAATATTGATGCAAATGAAGAGTTTGTTTCAATTCATCCTTTTGGAGATGTTGTAACTTATACTAACCCTCAAGTAATTTTTAGAGCAAATGTAAAAATTAATAATAATAATGCTTCAAATGGTGATATTTTAGGAATTTATATCGGGAATGAATTAAGAAGTTTAGGCAATATAAGTGTAGTATCAGGTTTTATAATTAATTCTATAACAGTTTGTAACATTGAAATGAAATCTATTAATGAATCTATAACAAGTGTTAAAGTATGGAATTCAAAAAATAACTTAGTTTATGAAGTGCCAAATTTTGAACTAGATATAAAATCGGGTGAATTTCCAGAAATTTTAGATATTAATGCAGTAGATATAATTAAAAATAATGAAATAGAAATAAGTGATTTAGTATTTTTAGAAAAGAATGAAACTAAAAAAATATACAAATTTTCTATTACTAATGGTAATAATACAAATGACAATAATTTAATTAATATTTCAGTTAATAACTTACCAGAATGTTGGGCAGAATACAAATTAGAGGATAATATACATAAAATAATTACAAATCCTGGAATAAATAATATTGGATCTTATAATTTCGAAGTTGAAGTAACTGACAAAGATTTAAATATTACTAAAAAAGTATTATCATTTACAATTAATGAAAGTGATGTAGAAGATAGATATTCATTTTGTGATGGTAAATTTACTGATATATCAAGTTTATTTAATAATAATGATCTAATTGAATTAGGTAAATTAAAATTTATTTCAGGAGATAAATTATGTACATCATTAAATTTTTCTAATTATGAAAATTTAGATACAACAAAAGTAATTAATTTAAATGTAGATGATAATTTAAGGGATAAAGAAATAGAATTAGAACTAATTTTAAAATTTAATCCTATATTTTTAAAATATAAAAATTTAAATTTAATAAAGTTAGTTGAAATGAATGAATTATTATTATTTGAACCAAATAGATGGGCAAAAGAAAGTAATCTTAATTCATATAAAATAATATTTCAAGGTTACTTTAGAGATTTACATATAAATAATGGTTGTATAAAAGATGATTTTGATTCTGGTATATGTGAAGATCCACATATTTTAACTTTTGGTGGAAATAGATTAGATTTGCCATATGATGAAAATATATATAATATGATAGATGGATTAGGATTAAAAATAAATATAAAATCACAAAAAATAGGTGATGGTAGTTATGTAAAATACTTTTATATTTATTATAATAATGAACAGTTAATTTTAGATATAGATAATTTAGAAGTCAAAGATTATACAACTAATATAGAACTAAAATATTACTTACTGAAATCGTGTGATTATTCTGGATATAACTTTAGTTTAGAAAAAAAAATGAATTTATTAATATTAAAAAGTACTGATGGTATTATGGAATTATTTTTTAACTCAGAGACAAGAGGTTTATTAATTAAATCAAAATTAAATTTTACACAAGAAAATTCAAAAGGGGTAATGATGTCTACATGTATAGAAGAATGTTTATTAAAAAATATAAATGATTAAATAGATTAATATAAATTATAATTATTATATATTAATCTACAAAGGCGTCATAATGACGACTATCTATTGAAAATATTTCAATATTATATTTTTGAAAATTATATAAATATTGAAATTCATTATTTTCAAAATCCAATTTATCTGCTGTAATTTCATAAATACCTTTTTTTCTACTTTCATCATTAAATGCTTGATAAATTATAATTTTAGGAATACAAAATATTTTACATAACATATTTCTAGCTAGTCCATCAATTGCATAATTATCCATATGATAATCAGCACTTTTATGATAGTCATGTATTGAATTTTTATATGCCCAATTTTCTCTTATACATTGTCTTATAGCGTGTTGTGCAAATAGACCAAAAAAGGTGTTATTATCATTAAAATACATAGGTATATTTGGATTATATATAATTAAATTTTCATTAATTGGCAATTCATATTGTGTACATAATGTAGTTATAATATCTATAAAATTACTGAAGTTTTTTTGATATAAACCTACTAATAGAGCATGTACTAAACAATTAGAATCACCAGGAACAATTATAATATCCCTATAATTAAGTAAATCTTTTTCAATATATTCCTTTTCAGATAATTGAGAGTCATATTGAGTAAAATGAAAAGATATTACTTCATTATTAGGTATGTATATATATGTAGTTGCTTGATTAGCTAGTTCTTTATCAATATTCATTTTAGTAAATGTATATTAGATGTAAAGTGTAATAATATCAATTTTATACATTAAATTAATTTTTTATCCTTTTATTTAAAAATAATTTAAATATCTTTTTCTAACTGTTTTTTTATACTTGAAACATGAACAGATGTTTTTTCAATATTAGAAAAATCTTTATCTTTTAGAGTTTCATAAAGTTCTTTATATTTAGTAATTAGTTCATTATAGTTAACTTTAACAGTGTGGCCCCAGATAAATGTTTTCATTATTCCTCCGTCTAGTTTATTTAGTGATTCCATTTTATTTATCAAACGATCATAATTATCAATAAAATATTTTTCAATAATATTATTAAAGTACGGGAAATGATCTTTATTTTTTAACATTTCATAAATAGCAAATTCAAATGTATTGAATCTAATATACTCATTATATTCAATAGCTCTTTTATCATCGCGTTTAACATTTTCATATGATGGTTCATTAATCATGGGATGTTCATCTAATAAACTTTGTATAGAAAGGAGTAATGATTTCAAGGTCTGAACAGAGCTCCATTTAGGACCACTCCATGTGCCAATTATTGACAAACATACCTTTCCTTGTTCGTATAAATTTGGATTAAAACGAATTTTACCATTAATGGTCTCAAATTTTGCTGAAGGATGATTAAAAGGGTAAGTTTCAGGAATATTGATATCAAAGTAGAAGAAACCGTCTTCGTATGGTGTATCATGTGGCCCAATGATTAATGCTTTGATATTAGTAATATTATTTTCATCATACCAAATATGAATTTTAGGGTCATAATCAGACGCTATTTCGGAAATATCCGAAATAATACGTTTAATATAAATTTTATTCTTTTTTTTTGACATATTATGTTAATAAATATTTAGTTTTTTAAATAGTAGTTAACTTATTCAATTTTTATTTAATTGGCTTTAAAAGAAAAATTTAAATATAAATATTAGTATGTCCGCCGGAACTTATACCGACAAATTATATAAATTATTAGAAAACAACCGCGTTAAAAAAGTAGATGGAGATGAAAAGACATCTCATTATTCAATGGGTACACCAGTTGGTAGCTTTTATTTAACTGGTTTGAAACGTGATAGATTAAATAGATTAATTTCAAGAGCATTAAGTGAAGGAACTACTTTACATCTACTGGAAAAACCTAGAAGCCAAGGTCCGATTATTTTTGATATTGATATAAAATATCACTCTGATAATAATCAAAGAAGATATACATATGATCACATTTTAAAGACAGTAGAAGTGTATAATAATGTGATTAATAAATATTTTAATATAGATCCAGAGCATGCTCATTGTTTTATTACAGAGAAGAAACATCCAAATAAAACAAATGATACAATCTATAAGGATGGTTTTCATGGTGAATATCCCAATATAGTAGCATCAACAGAGATGAAATATATTATTCATCGTGAAGTAGTAGAAATATTTGAAAAGAACGATTATTATAATAATATAAATCCATTAAATAAATATAGTGATATTTTTGATGAGTTAATTATAAGAGATACAAATTGGTTCGTATATGGATGTTGCAAACCTCAACGTGAGCCATATTTATTAACTCATGTGATAGGTATTGATTTAGAAGAATATAATTTTAAAAAGAAATTTACAAAGGAAAATTTACCAGGGATTTTGAGTATAAGACAATTTGGCAGTGAGGATTTATCATTATATAAAGAAAATATTAATGATGATGTAATTAAAGATAAATTTTCACAATTAAATATTAAGAAGAAGAAAGTCTATGAAGTGCGTAAAAGAAGTAGAGAATATACAGAAGAAGATATAGAATATGCACAAAAATTAATAAAGTTATTGTCAGTTGATAGAGCTGATAATTATCAATCATGGATGGAAGTAGGATGGGCTTTGTATAATATAGATGATCTGTTGATAGATAATTTTATTGAATTTAGTCAAATTAGTACAAAATTTAAATTTGGGGAGTGTGAGAAGAGATGGGATAAAATGAGAAATGAAGGTACTCGTGGAGTAGGATTAGGGTCACTAGTAAAATGGGCAGAAAATGATAATCCTGAAGAATTTCGAAAATTAAGAAGTGAAGCTGAAGAGAATATAGTAAGAAGGTCAATATCTGGAACAAGTGGTGATGTAGCAAGATCATTTTATCATATAAATAAAGGTAAATTTAAATGTGCTTCAATAAAAAATTCAGCATGGTATGAATTTAGAAATCATAGATGGCAGACAATTGATTCTGCTAAAACAATTATGTTAATGTTGAATGATGAATATCCTCAAAAATATAAGAAAGTGGCTGATTATTATTATTATAGAAGTCAACAATTAGACGGTGAAGAAAAGAAATTATTTGAAATAAAAAGAGAGGCTGCATTAAAAACAGCGGAGAAGTTAACAACCGTTAAATTTAAAAAAGATGTTATAGAAGAGTTAAAACATAGATATCACGACGAAGATTTTTATAATAAATTAGATGAAAATAGATATTTAATATGTTGTAAAAACGGGGTTTATGATTTTAAGAATAACTTATTTAGAGAGGGATATCCAGATGATTATATATCATTATGTACTAATATTGATTATATATCATATGATAAAAATGATGAGAAAGTAAAGCAAATAGAGACATTTTTTAGTGAGGTTCAACCAGAAGAAGGTATGTTTAATTATATTTTAGATTATTTTGCAAGTTGTTTAGTAGGGCATTCACCAGATGAATTTTTTCATATATGGACAGGTTCAGGTGGTAATGCTAAATCAGTATCAATTGGATTATTTCAATCAATAATAGGTGATTATGCTACTACTATAAGCATAACTTTATTAACAAAAACAAGAGCAGCGTCTAATGCAGCGTCTCCAGAAATGGCGAATTGTAAAGGTAAACGTTTTGTAGTATTTCAGGAACCAGAGAATGATGATAAGATACATGTTGGACATATGAAAGAATTGACAGGTAATGATAAAATTTCAGCAAGGGCATTATTTAAGGAACCAATTGAATTTTATCCTCAATTTAAAACTATTTTAACATGTAATAAATTACCATTTATACCTTCAAATGATGGAGGTACATGGAGACGTTTACGTGTCGCTCCATTCTCTATGAAGTTTGTAAATAATCCAAAAGAGCCAAATGAGAGGAAAAAAGACAGAAATTTAAAAGACAAAATGGACAATTGGAAAGAGCCATTACTATTTATGTTAATAGAAAGATATATTAACAGAGTAAAAATAGAAGGATTAAGAGAACCGGATAAAGTTAAAGAGTTTACAAATGATTATCAGAGACAGAGTGATATTTATTATGAATATTTAAGTGAACAATTAGAAATTACTAATAACAAGAAAGATGCAATTAATTTAACAACAATGTATAATGATTTTAAAATGTGGTCTAAAGAAGCACATACTGAAAGAAGAGTACCGCCAAGATGTGAATTTAAAGATAATATAGAAGATAAATTAGGAAAGATGAGAAATAATAGATGGAAATGTGTAAGATTTTGTCTAGATAAAAACAATTCAGATAATTCAGATTCTGATTCAGAAGATGAAAAAAATATTATTTTTGCCAAATAATTTCTATATTTATAATATATATGAGTATATCTTATAAATATATAGTTTTAGCAATTATAGTTTTAGTTTTAGTTTATATTTTAAATTCGAATAATTCTAGTAAAAAAGAGAAATTTGATGTAAGTATTGATAATTCAACACAAATTATATTCAATGCAGATACCTATTTAAAAAATTTAACTGAATCGCAAGCAAGAGATATGTTAGTATCTTCAAAAACATTACCATTTGTAAGAATTTTAGAAAGAAATAAAGCGGAAAGTGTCTATAATAAATTATTTGTAGATGATAATAATTTGGATGGTATAGTTAAAGATATAATTAGTGTTGAACTAGATGATTCTATAACTATTGATAATGATAATTTATCAGATGAGGAAAAAATAGTATTATTTAATGATGTTTTAAAGAATTTACAATTAAATAAATCATTTACAAAAACTAAAGTTACTAGTGATATGTCAGTAATCCCCACAGCAACTGATGAAGTAGTAGATATAGATGGAGAAAAATATATAATAAATTATAATCCTAATACAACTGCTGATGAAATCGATGCATATGCAAATGTGTTAGGTTTTACAAGAAATTATGTTAATAATACATTGTCAATGCCTTCATTATCGGAATTTAAAGCAAATTTAATAAATAATAAGACATTAATTAAAAAAAATAATTTATTAACTCATGCTGATGTAAATATTGGTAGTGGAGTATTATTACCTAAATATGATTTTACAAATGAACCTGCCTTAGATTTAAAAAATTCAACAATCAATACTTTAGATTTAGAAAATTTACCAGATAATTTAAAATATAGAGTAAGAAATAATCGTGAATTAGTAGCAAATGCATTAGCAAATATAATGAATTCAAAAGCTATACAAAATAAATGGGAATGGACGAAAATAAATAAAGCTGGTGTTATAATAAGTGATACTACCGTAAGTCCAAGTAATGTATTATTAATGAAAAAAAGTATAATTAAAAGATTATTTAATGTAGATATTAATAGTGTTAAAAGACCTAGACAATGTTTAAATTCATTAAATAGCAGTCAACAAAATCATATATATAATATTTTATTAAATTTAAATAATACTGAATATAATTCAGATGATAAAGTATTAGATGTTAACTTTATAAATTCAAATGGTCAAAGTGTATATGAATATCCTCAATCAGCAACGGAAGAGTCATTAGATTTATATCAAAATAAAATAAAAACAATTTTAGAACATATTAAAATTGAAAATATATATAATATTAATCCAATAAGATTTATTCGTTCTAATAGCTTATTTCAACAAGATGATTTAGGATTACCATTATTTTTATATGATCATACTCCTGAACATAAAACACCTATTAAAATTACAAGAGGAATTATAAATGTAAATGGTGATTTAGAAGAGACATCAGGCAGTACTTTACAATCAAATGATATAATTTATTTTGATGATGATAATAAAACACAAATATTAAAAGTGGTAGGTGAAGGAGAGGATAAAAAATATCAAATTTATATGAATGATACTTGGAATGATTTTGATTTATTAAATAGTTTTGAATGGTATATTCCCGAATTAGAAAAAAGAGGTAGAAATCAAAGTAATTTAGAATTAAAATTTGATTTAGTGGCAATAAATAATAGTATTTATAATATTTTATTAAATAGTAATAATAATTTATTTAAGAGCTATGATAATTTTGTTACCAAAGATGATTCAGATGAATTAAAGCTTCCAATCGCATGGAAAAATGCATATCCTTTAACTTGGGATTCAACTAAAACACAAATGTCTGCATCTAGAGATGAATTAGTTGTTTTAAGTAGAAAAAAAGTAGATCCAAATGATATGTCTAAATTAATTTATTCTGATAATAAAGGTGAACTATCAACAGATGAGTTCATAGTCGGTCCTCTTGGTAATATATTAGCTATAAAAACATCAGATGGTAGATATACTGATTCAAAAGGTGTATATTTCCCAGAGACTGATATTTCTGAAACTACAGGTAAAATTGGATGGAAAGCTAAATTTTTAGAAGATGCATTTAATGCATCTAGTAATGATACTATTAAAAAGGAATTCGCATTAATTAATAGATTAGTAGTTTCTAGAGCAAATACTGAATTAGTTAAAAAACAAAATAAATTACCATATGGATCTAGAAATAAAGCAAGTTTAGTAGTTAAAATACCACCTGATGAAGATAGTAATTGGATTAAATTAGATGATGGAGTAAAAAATAATATATATTCTGAAATTGCAAATACGTTATCGAACTATAATATAGTATTAAGTGGTTCAAAACCGGAAGTTTCAGCAAGTTCTGTTTCACAAATGAATAGAAAGAATTTAGCATCTTTAATGGAAAATGGTATTCAGAATATTGAAAGATTAATAATAAGAAATACATGTATGGCGAAAGAATCTTATCCATCTGGAAACTTATTAAAAGATGTAAGAGGTGATGATATAAATTATTTTTATATATCAGATATAAGAAGATTACAAAAGGCAATATTTAGTGCTTTTAATACATATATGGAGACAGAGGACGGACTACAAGATATTGAATATGCAGGATATAGATTACAATTATTATTAAATTTAAAGGGGGATGAACGAGGCACATTTATATTAAATCAAATCCCAGATACTTCAACTAAAAACTATATTAGAAATGCAATTAGTTTATTACAAAGTATTAACTTTAAAGATAGTGATTCGACAAATGAATATATTGAAAATAATATTATATCAAGAGGTTTAACGTTAGAAATGTTGAATGATATTTATAGTTATATTAATTTGGATGATTACTTATCAATTAAAATGGATGTAATAAAGGATAATAGTTGGTTTACATCATATTATAACGAAATAGATAATAATATTGTTTTAGTAAGAAATAAACTACAAAATTTAAGCCCTGATGCTACAATATCTGATGATGATATAATGAATAAATATAATTATGTAAATGCAAGAAATGTAGTAAATGAAACAAAAGAGCGTATTAGTTCTATGAAATCAGATAAAAAACTAGAAATCTTAAGTATTATAAGAGCAAATATTGTAAAAAGACAAGAAAATAATTCATATTCGAGTGATTTATTATTAGATATTGTAACAAAAAATATTACTTTAGAGACTTCATTTAAAATAATAAAATCATTCCATTTAAATACAATAGTTATTGAAAATAATACATCAGCTAAAATAAATAATAATGTTTTAGAAACATTTGATGATTTAATGTCTGCAAATAATTATGATAAATATTATAAATTTTAATTAGTAATAAATTAATTAAAAAAATTGAAATAAATTGAAAGTTAAAATATTTAAAAAAATTCATATATATATATATAAAAATATGTATTTCTGTCCTAAATGCAATTTTACATTAGATATCTCAAAAACAATTATAAATCCAAATATTAATGAAATTAAAACTCCTGAAGAATTTATTGAACTTATTTTAAATGGAAATAATGACGGATTAATAAAATTAAAATTTAATAAAAGCGATTTATTAAAAAACAAAAATTATAAAAAATTAGATAAGGAAGAACAAGATCTATTAGGTATTAGATGTGATGAATTATGTATAGATAAAACAACTGATGCATATTTTATTTGTAATAATTGTAATTATCATAACAGATTAGTATCGGGAACAAAGATATTTACAACACATATTAAAGAAAAAATGTCAGATGATGAATCTTTGTTAAAATTAAGAGTAGATGATCAAACATTACCAAGAACTAAAGATTTTATATGTCCTAACAAAACATGTAAAACTAACACAAAAAATTACGATTCTAAAAAAGAAGCTGTATTCTACAGACCTTTTATAGGAGAATATAATCTAAAATATATATGTTGTGAATGTTTAACTTCATGGGAACCATAAATTAAATTGAAAATTAAGTTATTTAAATATTAGTTATTATATATATAAATGGCTAGTATTCAAAATATTGATTTAAGTAGTAAAAAAGAAGAAGAGTCTGAAGATGAATTTCAGGAGATGGGAACAGAAACCATAAATGAAAGTGATGATAATGAAGAAATTATAGAAGTTGATGATGATGATAATGAAGATAATGAAGATAATGAAGATTATGAAGCTTCTGAAAATGTAGAGAATCTGAAATCAGATTCTCAATATGATATTTATGATGAGGAAGATACTGACGTATTTGATTATAATGACCCAGACACTGAAATTAAAACAGAAAAACGTATCCCTGATAATGAAAGAACTACTATTCCTAGATTAACCAAGTATGAAAGAGTTCGAATTTTAGGAACAAGAGCTAAACAAATATCAGATGGATCAAAAGTTTTTATTAAAAGTAATAAAGTAAAAAATGCTATGGATATAGCAGAACTTGAACTAGAACATAAAGTTATTCCATTAAAAATTAAAAGACCATTGCCAAATGGTCAATATGAAATATGGTCTATCAAAGAATTAGATATAATTTAAAATCTATAAGGAAAAATTTTGTTTGAGCATATCTATTAATTTATAAAAATATATTTTTATAAATTAATTGTATTTTTAATAATTTATTTAATTTCAAGACTAATTCCAGTAATTAGAATATTATTATTTAAATTATTTAAATCAAAACGTACCGTACAACTATTTGATTCAGTAAATTTTCTTGAAAAAGTAAATTTTTGCCAATTATTTGTTAGATTAAATTTTTTAGAACTAAAAAATCCCCTTCTAACTCCTTCACCTTGAAATATAAATAATTCTAATTGACCTGTTCCTTTTGCATAAACTGAATAATCTACAGTTTTTTCATTTTGAACATATGGAAAACATTTTATCATACTTGTATAATGATCATTTTTTGTTGCCTTCGCTGATAAAATAATATCATTTGATACATCATTTGGTAGATTTTCTGTATCATCTATTTCTAATGTTAATAACCCTTTATTGTCTAATTGTGCACCATATGTTATATCCAAAAATCTACTTGTAAAATAAAAATCTTTTAACAAATGTTTAATATGAGATTGATCTAAACACATATCATTAATACATATTTTACCTTTAATATTGACATCACCATCGCCTTTAACTGACATAAATTTATTATTAGAACCAATATGAGCAGTTTTACCTGGTGCTACGCCAACTACTACATCTTGATTATCTTGAGAATATATACCTGGAATACCCCATGCAGCACCAACTCTTAACCTACCTTTATTTTCTGCATCTTTAAAAAAAGATCTTCCTCCTTGTATATTCATTCCTTTTTTACCATTTAAAGTACCTTTCATATCTACATTACCATTAGCTCCGCTAACTGACATAAAATTACTATTATTTCCAATTTTAGCTGTTTTAGTATTACTTACTCCAACTACTACATCTTGATTATCTTGAGAATATATACCTGGAATACCCCATGCAGCACCAACTCTTAACCTACCTTTATTTTCTGCATCTTTAAAAAAAGATCTTCCTCCTTGTATATTCATTCCTTTTTTACCATTTAAAGTACCTTTCATATCTACATCACCTGTAGCATTTATTACCATCTTATTTACATTACCTTGTCTAAAATTTAAATTTGTACCCGCTTTGGAATTTAAAATTGTTGTTCCATTATCATGTTGAATCAATGCATAATGGTTTGCTTTTGCATTATTTTTATTTGATATACCTTGCCATACATTTCCATGTCCTTGACTTCCAACATGAGCATTACCTAAATCTACATTTGATACAGTAGTTGTATTTTCTTCACCTTCTGTATTTTTATTTTTATTATTTTTATTTTTTAATATTTGTTTTAATTCATCTTCAGTTACACATGTTTCCCCAATACATAACTTTTCAGATGCAGTTAAAATTCCATCAGTATCAATAAAATCACTTGCAGTTACTACACCATCAACATGTAATTTAGTTTCTGGATCAGTAATACCTATACCAACATTATTATTTTTTACTACCATTTTATCTTTATTACCTAATCTAAAATGCAATGATCTATCAGATGGAGCATTTAATATAGTTGTTCCATCTTTATTTTGAGATAATGCGAAATCATTTGGATTTGCTCTATCTTGATGTGAAATAGAAGGCCAATCTGCACCATTTCCAATATCTCCAACTTTTAAGTTAAAAATAGATACACTAGTAGGTGCTTCTTCATATCTTTCTATAATTTTATTTTTGAAATTTCCATCAGCAGAATAATTCATATTATATATATATATTTATATAATATTTTATTAACAAGAAAATCCAAGGCCAACCATACCTTTTGTAATTACTAGCATATTATAATTAATTGCATATATTTTTATAATATAATCAGATTTTATTTCCTTATTTTTCATATTTAACATTAACCGTGCATTATCAAAACAACTAAAATTGCAAGTACCAGACGGTTGTATTTCTTCAGGTCTAAGACCAAAACTATATGAATATACAAAATTATTTGGACATTTTGTATGATATTTATAAGGTTGATATAATCTAAAATATTTAGCAGGTAATGGGATCATTCTATCAGTACCATTAAATTGTAAAAGTGCGGTATCAAAAATATCAATAACTCCAGCAGATGAAAAGTTTTTATTATTTGAAAAATTAAACCAATCATTGCCATATGTAAAGTCTTCATCATCGTCATCAGTACTTCTTATTAAAGTATCAGCGCGTTGTATAGCCCATACAACTTCTTTTACTGGATGAAAAAAGTTAAGTTTTATAATTGGATTTTTATTTGATTTATTAAAAAAATAGTCACCATTCGATTGAACTTGTTCAAGTAGATAAATATGATTTTTAGAAGAGAATTTTTTTCTTTCTTGTAAATCTAAATAAATAAAGTCGACTAATAAAGATGCTTCAAAACTTGGCATAACTGGTTCAGCATTTTTATTATTTGATATCCATAATTGATCAAAAGGACGCCATTTTACATTAAATTTAATGTCATGATTTGTAATTGCTATACATGGTATAGCTAAACCAATATTTTTACAAAACCAGAAATTCATAGGAATTAATAAATCTAAACTATCATCAAAAGAATTTATATTGAAACCAGCAGCTTCTTTCTTTCCTATTAATTCATTATATGCAAAACGTTTCTCATAATTTTGAGTTAATTCTGACCATATTTCAAACCATTCACCATATTGTTTATCTATTTGATATCCGCCAATTTCTAATTCGACATATTCAACTATTGCATGCCCTATAGAATTTACCCATGAAAAACATGTAGTTTTACAACAATTATTACATGGACATTTCATATTTAAGTCCTTAACACATACTTTATTATTTGTTTTTTTATTTAAAGAACCTAATTTTATATTTAAAATTATATCAGAAATTAGATCACCATCTTTTAAAATAACACAACTATTTAAACTTCCAAAAGATACACCACCTGAAAATATTTGATTTTTTACTTCCATAGCAAAGTTGCTATGACGTTTATAAACAGATTTAAAAAAAGTAATTTGAGGATTACCAGTTAAAAACTGGTCCTGTTCTCCGACAGCGATTAATTGTATTAATCCGCCTCCCATAAATATATATAAAATATAAATTTAATTTATAGAATAATCTTATTCTTAAGATAATCTCGATTATATATATGAATCATAACGAAGATATTGCATATAAGACTATAAAAATTATTTCAAAAACAAATTCTTATAATAAAAATTCAGGGGCATTAATTGTAAATGGAGGTATAGGATGTAAAAATAGTATTCATTCTAAAAATATATGTTCAGATGAAGGATGTTTTAAAAACTTAATTACTGAAACAATTTCATTTGATAAAATAATTAATGACAATATTAATTTTGAAAAGTTATCTATTGCAAATTTAGATGTAGATAATGCTGAATTTGAAAATGCTGAAATTCAAAAATTATATTTAACTAAATGTATTTTTGAAACAATTATTCCAAAAAATGAAAATTCATCAATAGGAAATGAAGATAATAAAGTTAATATTATATCAAATAATTTACAAGCTGAAAATATACATTCTTTAGAATTTAATTCAAATAACTTGAATTCAAATAATATATTATCTAATAATGCAGATATTAAAAAAATTATATGTCAAGATTTAAAATCAGAACATAGTGAATTTAACAATATTATATTTAATAAAATATCACCACTAAATGAATTATCACAAATTGGCGATGATGACAATAGACCACAACTTTATATTGATAATATATCTGCATTTAAAGGTGATTTTAAAATACAAGTTAAAACAGATGATATTACCGCAGATAAAGGTAACATAAATTTACTCAAAGGTAAAAATGTAGAAGTAGAAAATTTAGAGTTAGAGTATGGTATTTATGATAAATTGTTACCAGAAACATGTGATTCATTTATTGGAAATGAAAATAATAGAACAAATATTTTTGCTAGTAAAATAAATAGTCAAAGTATTGATACATTAACAATAAATACAAATAACTTAATTTCTACAGATTTATTATCGAATAATATAAAATCAGATATAATAGAAACGAAGATTCATAAATTTGATTGTATTATTCCAATAAATGAAGAATCTAATATAGGAAATGAATTTAATAGAGTAAATATATTTAGTAATAAAATTGATGTAAATAATTGTACTATTAAAAAATTAGAAGTACTAGATGAATTAAAAGTAAATAAATTGGAAAGTATAGAAACTTTTCAATATGGTAAATTAATTTTTAATGAAGGTAAATTTAATTATTTATTACCAGAAGATTATAATTCATATATTGGTACTACAGATAATAGATTTGATTTATACGCTAATAAAATAGATGCTAACTTTGGAAAATTTAATGAGAATTTAGAATCTCTATTTTTTAAAACAAGTACATTAAATGTTACTGAAAATGTATACTTATCCAAGGACTATAAAAATAATGAAATAATATCAACTGATTGTGAGAATAGTAAATTAAATTTAAAAGGTGATATTATAAATATTACATCAAATTTTGACAATTTTAAAATGACAGATGATGGAATTGAAATTGATGGATTAACAATATTAAATCATATTATAATTAATACAAATGCATATTCTAGTGAATATATTTATCCTTATAAAAGTTTAATTTTAATAACTGGAGATTCTTGTAGAAAATATTTTTTGTCAAATAACAAAAGTATAAATAGCAATACTACTGAAATTAAAGATGGTGCAACTGTTAAAGTTATTAATATTAGTAATTATAATATAGTTATCAATGGATATATATTATGTAATGATGCTGACTTTTATGATTTTATTTATTTTAAAAAATGGCATTGTTTAAATAAAGGAAAAAAATATGATGAAAATTCATCAAATGATGATACTACTTGTTGTAATTTAGTAATTACAAATGATAATGATTGTGAATCTAGTAATGAATGTGAATGCAATAATGATTGTGAATGCAATGATAAATGTATTTGTAATTCAGATGATATTACTTATTGTAATTGTAATTCAGATTAAATAAATTTATTATATAATATTATATAAATGATATTAAAATTATATAATAATATTTCTAAAAAAGATATAACAACAAAAAATATATCATTTACTGACAAACAGAATATTTTAAATGGTACATTTATTATTAAATCAAAAATTGATGATAAAATTAAGAAAGAATTGACTAAAGATGAAATATATATACCAATGTTTGACGTGATTAATGATAAAATTAACTTAATTCATAAAAATTATATATTTAAATCAATCAAATACAATAATATGAGAGTACTAAATAATCAATTAGTTAATTTTTTAATAGATAACAATTATGATAAGAAATTAATAGATTTAGTAAATTTATTTGATTTTGATTTACTCGAAAAACAATTTTTAAATTTAATTTATTATAACTCACAAGATATTGGAAAAGATATAAGTTATTTTAAAAATCCTGCTTTTATTAAAAATGCAGATATCAGACCTTATTTAAAAAAATCATCTATTATAAATACCGCATTAAATACTGGAATAATAAAAATTAAAGATTTACCAATAGATGATGATAAATTAGAAAATATTTATAAAAAAATAAAATCTTTTTTATTTACTGAAGAAATTTTAGATTCTCATAAAACCATAATTAAAAAGCATAATTGTGAAAGTTTAATAAGTTTCTTTTCATTATATGGTGCTTTTTATATAAATAAATATTTAAGAAATAATCAAAAATATAATGATAATATTATTATTAGTCAAATTAATAAATTAAATAAATTAATTAAAGATATACCAAAGTTAGATAATGATAAGTTAGTATTTAGATTTATTAATGATGACTCTTATTTAAATTTAAATAATGTAGGAGATATATATATAAATGATTCATTTATGTCATGTACTAGAAAACCCAATATAAACGCTCAAAATAATGAATTTGGTTATATTTTATTAAAAATTAATTTAACATCAAAATTTAACGGTTATTTTATTTCAATTGAATCAGATAGTGTTTTTAATAAGGAAAAAGAAGTTATCATAAAACCTGGCGTTAAATTTAAATTAAAGTCAGTTGATAATGATGTAGAATTTTATTTATTTGAAAAAAAATATTTAAGAAGTATTAAGAAAAAATATGAATTGGAAATTATAGGTATTGAAGATATTAAAATACCTAAATATGAAATTGTTAATTTACCTGAATTCGATATTTTAAAAACTAAATTAATAGGTGATACTTTAGAAGAAAAAATAGATTTTTTTATAAAATCATTTGGAGGTATAAATAAAAGTTGTTATATAAAATATAATAATAAAAGAAAATTATTTTATTTTAATTATTATGATAGTACTGAATTATATTCGGATTTTTATTATTATAATATATTAAACGGATTTTTTTTATTTTCATTTGCTGATAATAATCAAGAATTAGATACGTTTATTGAAATTGGTAATGAATTAATAATTAATTACCCATCTCGATTTTTAAATTTTAAAGAAAATGATGATATAAATTTAATTTCAGCCCTATTTTGTAATTTATTTGAAATTAATTTAATTAAAATTTTCCCTTACTATGAAGGCATTAAAGAATCTTATTTTAAAATTGGTATTAATAAATTACTTGAAAATATTATACTAAATAAAACAAAATATATTGAAGGTGATGGTGAGCTTGATATTTATGAATTTAAGAAAATAATATTATTTTTAGAATCAAAAATTGATACTTCTAGCATACATTTTAATTTATTAAATTACATAAATAAAAATACAACATATAAAACTCTTATTATAGAATTAATAAATAAAAATAAAATTTATTTAAAATATTTATATAAGAGCTTACCTAAATTTGTAATGTTATGTCATTATATATTTCAACCATATGAATATCTATTAGATGAATCATATATCAAATATATTCCAATAAATTATTCTACTTATAATCAAAATGTCGATAATAAAGATATTTCGGACGATACAAAAATAGAATATTTTGAAAGATCATTAATAAAAAATTGAAAAATAAATATTATTCATACATAAATTTATGAATTAATAATATGAGTTTGCCTGAGAATACATTCAAAAGCGAACCTGGCTGGACAACTATCGAATCCAAGCCGAAAATGTCAAAACAATCAAAAATGACAAAATCAAACACTACAAAACTACCTACTGGATATCCAGTAACTTCAGATAAACCAAGATACTTATTCGATTGCCGATATTTGAAGAAAGATAAAGTACACTTCATTCCAAAAAATATAAAGTCAACAATTGATAACCTATTCGAAAGAAGTGTGCAATCTAGGGATCTATTTCGTGAGATCAACAAAGAGGTTAAATTTAGTGCACCTGTTCGTCCAAGTGTAATTGTTTACATATTGAATCAAGCAGCTGGAGCGGACAAACTTGAAATTATTGAGTACATTTTAGCTAATATTAAAGATCGTTCTCAAATCGTAAATGTTAAGTGTGGCACTATGGCGTACACACCCATTTTCAAGTCGGCATATAGAGGCTCTATTCGGGCTATTAAAATGCTTCTTTGTGCTGGAGCAGATTTGACCTCTCAAAATACAGAGGGCGAAACAGTAATGGAAGCTTTAGAACAAGGACTAGTAGATGAACTAAGTCGTAACCCTGATATTGCAATTTTTACTCAAGATAGATACGATGAATGTAGGGCATTTATTACAAATTACCGTCCTGTTGAAGAGAAAGTAATTGACTTCAATACTAATGCCACTATATATAAATCAAGATTTAACACTACGGCTACTGCGGAAGAAGCTGTTGAAGAAGCTGTTGAAAAAACTGAAGAACCTGTTGATTATTCAACTATATCAGTATCATCATATGTCTCTGATCACTTGGCCCAAGAAACAGATCTTACAGAATTTCTTTCTTCAAAAGATGACATTTCTAACATTTTGATAGACATTCTTTCTAACATTTTTGATAAAGGATTGGATGAAAAGTACAAATCTTTCATCCAAATTATCAAATCCTTGTCAAAAAATGAAACATTCAAACAAAGTATTATTGAGTGTGTACAAAGTGAAATTATACAGGAAACTGTAAAGTTAGATGCACCGTACGCACTTGATGATATTAATAATGTTTGTAAAATGTTAAAAATCGCTACGATTTAAATAAAGGAAGATATGAGTTCTTTTTTAGAATATATCATATTGTATTCTTTTGCTTTATTTGTCAAATGAATATCAATATCATTTAATATAGTCTCATTACTTTCCTTATTTTTACTTTTTCTATCAATAATGTATGTAGGTACTACTTCAGTTCTAGTTATAATATTATATTTTTTATTTAATTCATTAAATATCAATTTAATATTATTTACTCCTCCATAATTAGGATTTCTTAGAATAAAACTTAATTTTGATAATACTTCAAAAGATCCAAAAAATTTCTCTAAACTAGCTTTAAAAAGAATCTTATCTTCTTTACTTAAATCTAAATCTGAAAAATTGTCATTATTATTATAATATAAATCTGAAAAATACTTATAACATTTATTTTTATCTATTTTCCACAGTGTTTTTTCTATATATTCATAAAATTTATTTTCATCATATTCATTTTGAAATTTTGAGTACATAAAATGATTAAATATTTTTAATATTTTTCTATACAAATCAAATTTTTCATTAGCATTATCTTTATCTTCATCTGATATAAATTTATTTGATAAGTCTACATATCCTTTTTCTTTATCAACTGTAATAACTAATAAAGGATATTGTCTATTTTCCTTTAATAAGCATATACTTTTCTTCTTTCTTCTTGTAGATGCATTCGCTAATTGTACCATACCTTCGATTTCATTATATTCTAACAAATTAACATAAATTGCATCCGAATCTATTTTTTTAACTCTACACATAACGATATCATCAATGTCAGGAAGTTTATTTTTATAAAATCTCATTTTTATTAATTACTAATATAAATAAAACTTTAAATATTCAATTTATTTAAAATTTATAAAATCTGGTAAATAAAATTCCAGCAGAAAAAATTAACCCATATTTTGTTATTGAATCCAAAATATTACTATATTTTGGATTTGATGAATCACTATCACTATCACTATTACTATCACTAT
>ERZ807291.1819-NODE-1819-length-33729-cov-17.229792_pt1 | contig 33729 bp, 38 predicted proteins | sample MGYA00521257_ERZ807291 | MGnify/ENA primary metagenome ERZ807291 (study PRJEB31413, sample SAMN03169783) | marine metagenome | biome: Marine; feature: Water; material: Subsurface seawater | place: North Sea | collected 2011-04-28 | depth 1 m m ...
TTGCAAGTTCGGTAGTCCTTGCCGGCTGGCACCGACCGAGTGACGCGATTGGTGGAATAGCTCTCTCGGCAGCTGTATTCAGCTTCCTAGTGTTTACCAACGAGTCATTTGCCGAACGCGAAACACGTTTTATGAAGACTGCGGTTTTCGCACTTGGACTGGTTGGCATCGGTGTTCTAGTCTGGGTGCTGCGGTTGCCCTCGCATGCCGATGGCTCACTCACCTGGTTCCTGGCCTTCTTTGCCTTAATTTCTGTTACTGCAAGCTACTTTGTTATTGCTCTGATGCGTAAAGTCCCGGTGCACAAGTGATAAGAATCGACATCAACGATGCTCATGGATGCGGGATAGCGGCTGACTGCTTCACTAACGTGCTTAATGGGGTTTAGCCGCCAAATATTTTGGCAAAGAAACCCTTATTTGCCCTGGCCGCGGCCTTGTCAGCCGCTGTGCATGAGCACCGCTGATTCTTGGGGATTCCGCGGAGGACTTCGTTTTTGTGATTCCCACACCCAGCCCAGGTAGCTTTCTTACATACTTTGCAGGTAACTTGTCGACACATGAGACAGAACTCTATACCCCAGGGGGTATTAGCTGGGAAGCGGGCTTCGGCTAACTCGATCGATCCCTTTCACGCGAAATCTGACTTCCAATCATTACCGCAGTTGTAAGCACCAGCATCGACACCGTCATGACTGAATTCTGAAATGCTGGGTCCAGACCATTCCACTTAGAGTTCAAATACATGATGAACCAATTTCCACCGACCACAATAAACCCAAAAAAGAAAATACCGAGTCCAATCAACCCTCCCGCAAAAGTCCACTTCTGAGAGCGGCTCCAATGCTCCGGGTTCTGTGCGTTTTTTAGGCCAAGGATTCCTGCAACCAACAACAGGATTCCGGTCAGAGTTTCCAGTGCCATAATCGCAATGTATGAAATAGCGTGGAACCAGGTTGCATCAATAAAGCGCCACTCGAATCCACTACCGGCCGGCACACCGTCCCCCTTAAGAACGCCCTGAACGAAACCTCAGTTGCTCGCATTGGGGTTTGTGGGGTTTGTAACGTTGTCGAAGCCAACAACAAGGTAGTAACTCGAAACCATGAGAATAAAGAGTGAAGTTGCAACACGTGCCATGTGCCATGGCGTCCAAGACTTAATGTTCACCAGAACTCCTATTTCGTCGCTTGTGTCGTTTCCACCGTCTGTTCAGTTGGATGGGAATCACCTTTGAGCAAGATCGCCGCGACGACCGCTCCAACAATGCTCAGAACTGCACCGATAATCATGACGGTCGCAAACCCATTTCCATAGGAATCAGATGCGGCCGCAAGCGCTTGTTTGCCTAGTGCGGAAGTCGGTTCGGTGCTTTGAGCCGCGAACGCTTTCACCGCGTCTAGTCCTGTACCAATCTTTGAAGCAGGAACACCCGCCTGCGTCAATGTATCCACGGTTCCCCCAATAGTCATTTTGTCAATGATTACGGTGGAAAGCGCCAAACCGATTGCGTAGAAGAACTGGCCAATCGTTGTTCTCGAGCTAGTTACCGGACCAAAGTAAGCAGGTGGGGCTTCCTTCATGATCAGGTTTCCATAAGGCAAAGAAACGATAGTGAGTGCGGCTCCAAGGATTACCAAGCCGGGGAGAAAGAGCCAATAACTTGTCGCTGCATTGAAAAGTGCAAGCCAGACCATGCCAACAAAAATCCCCACACCGGCGATCAGAACTGCCGTTCGGTTACTCATGCCCTTAAGCATGAGCTTTCCAAAAATCAACGCTGCAAAAATGGCGGGGATCAGGAAACCGAGCTGCCAAATTGAAACGATTGATGTCGGCTCACCATTCACGTACTGCCAAAGGTTTGTGATTTGCAGGAAGCTCATTGCAGTACCGAAGTTGTAGACAAGTCCAACAAATACCGCTGCAATAAAGATGCGATTCCTAAACAGGCTCACAGGGAAGAAGTGGTTGCTGTTTTTGGACTCGTAGACAAAGAATGCAGCCAGCAGAATCACTCCACCGACCAGTGGCCCCCAGGTCACAAGATCGGTCAGGCTGGTACCTAAGTGGCTCACACCATAAAGGAATGCGATGACACCAATAGCTAGGAGCACCTGACCGACAATGTCTTGCTTGCCCTTGCTCACCGGCTCTTGGACTGGCAAAACAATCGGGACAAGGAAGAAACAAATGGCTGAGGCAATCGGAATGAGGAGGAATGCAACTCGCCAGTCAATTGCTGAAAGCGATCCGCCTATAAAAGTGAATGCCAGGGTGAAAATTCCAATTGACGCTCCGAAAATTCCCATAGCACCTGGGATTTTGTCTGCCGGAACAACGGCCCTGAGGTAGGCAAATGACGCCCCAAAAATTGCACCGAGACCGACTCCGGCAACCGCTCGCCCTAATAGGAAAAACGCCGAGGTCGGCGCAATAGCAACGATCAGGTCGCCAATGATCGTGAGAAGTAGTGCAGCCATGAGCACTCGGCGTCTACCAAGCCGGTCAGCCCAGAGTCCGGTCGAGATCACCGAGGCCGCAAGGGCCAAGGTGGAAATACTCGCCGCGAGTGCAACGAGTCCTCCTTCCATGCTGAGCCCACGCGTCGCACCGACCAGTGCGGTGCTTGCGATATTGGGATCAGCACCTTGGAGCGCACCGAGCACCCCAAGAAATGGCACAGCCAGTTTGAGTATCTTGGCGCTGGGCACCTTTGCTGCCTTCGTAGCATTAGGTGATTTCGCGGGACCCGTCATTTAACAGCACTTTCCTTTTGTTGTTGCGGCATTTTTATGTTGGGTTGGGTCAATTGCAGTGACTTCAGTGATAAAGGCGTCAATATCAATTTTGTGTCCACCAACCCAGGTTCCATTGACCGTTACTTGGGAAGCGAGTTTAGTGGGATCCGCTTGGTAGGGATCGCTGGAGAGTTCAACGAAATCGGCGTATTTGCCCACTTCGATTGATCCAACTTCCTGGTCACGGAACAGCATGTGAGCCGCGTTAATGGTTTGTGCTTTAAAAGCGTCGTCTAAGGAAATGATTTGGCTTTGTCCGTGAACCTGACCTGAAGGGGTCATCCGGGTGATTGCGGTTTGCATGTTCAACAACACATTGGGCGGAGAAACGGAACCGTCGTTGTGGAATGAGTACACCGCACCGGAACGAACAGCGTCACCCCAGCGCATCCACTCTGATCCAATTTCAGTTGGGAACATTTGTCCGTCGAGAACATCGCCCCAGTAAATGAACTGGAAGGGCCCAAGGGAAAGTCCGACACCCATCGCAGCGGCGCGATCAAACTGATCACCTCGACAACCACCCATGTGTTCAACCCGCCACCGGTGGTCAGTTCCCAGAAGGTTGTTGGTTGCAAGTGCGTGCTCGTAGGCGTCAAGAACAATGTCAAGACCGACGTCACCATTGCAGTGAAAGGCGAACTGCCAACCCATAGGAACGTACTTTGCAAGGATTTCGTCGAGTTCCGCTCGGGTGTAATTCATCATGGCGGCACCACCTGGACCGAGCGGAATCTCCGCATTCTGAACCAGTGGCGAATTCAAGTAGGGGAATGAGGAAGCGATTGAACCAACCCACGGAGAACCGTCTGCCCATAACTTGATTCCCTGTTTCGTGAGCATCATGGGGTCAACTGGCGAGTCAAGCCTGTCACCGGCATCCGGCTCGATCGACATGTGAAATAGCGAAACTCGAATTGGGCAATCGGGCCTAGTAGCCAAAGCTTCATAAGCTTTCAGCACTGCGGTGTTGTAGGTCATCTCTGAAGTTGACGTAATTCCAAACGAAGCCATCAGTTTGTAAAACTGGGCTCCCGAAAGTAACGGGTGTGGAATTGCGACCGCGAGTACCGGATCCGCCACGGTGAATAATGCAGCGGACTCATTTGCTCGACCGTTGGATGTCCCGTCGGCATTGCGGCCATAGCTTGCACCTACCGGATCCGCGGGAGGCTTGCCGTCCGCCCAACCCAATAACTTGATCGTTGCACTGTTGAAATATATTTCGTGACCTGAATTGTCTAGAACCGCCACAACGCGCTCGGGGAAAAACACGTCAAGATCCACATTTGTTAGCTGCGGTGCCTGCTGCAAGATCCGATCAAGGCCATTAAAAACAATCGCTTGCCCTGCCGGGAGCTCTTTCTCCAACTTGGTGAACAGGTCTGTTACGTCCGAATAGTTGGGGAATCCCACATAGGGCGCGATCCAGTACGCGGGCGGTTGGGTGGCAAGTCCGCTGACGAATGGGTGGCTGTGGGGCTCAACAAAACCTGGCATGAGCACCGTATCGCTCAGGTCCGTGACAGTTGCATCAGGCACCAGCGCTTGGCATTGAGTAAGTGTTCCAATTGCTGTTATTTTCTTGGTTTCAGAGTCAAATGCGACGGCTTCTGCCCGGGGTTGATCGGGATTCATTGTGATAATGCTTTTTGCGGAAATAATCTGTGACGAACTCATGGCTAACTCCCCACTGCGCTATGTGTGACCTCTACACGACCTAAGTGCAATGTATCCCAGATTCAGGCTCGGGTTATGGTGAAGCGGTGCAAAGGATTGTTTTGGGAATGTTGTTGTCGGTGGGTGCTTTATTTGCGACCACAATTACCTCGCAAGCTCAACAGGTGCCTACCGTACAAAAAACGTATTTGGAAATCCCCATTCAAGAAACTGGAATCGTTGACGTGGTCGCTGACGGTGATACGTTTCGGTTCATCGAAAATGGATCCAGTGACTACGTGACGGTACGACTACTCGGAGTGAACACTCCTGAGATTAGAGGCTTCAACAACGTCCACCGAGACAAAGATATGTGCGGCGGTGCAGAGGCCACCGACGTATTGAAATCAGTTTTACGCCCCGGTACCAAAGTTCAATTACGATCCCTCAATAAAGCTTCCGAGGGCCGCGGTCGTATTCAACGATATGCGTTCGCCTGGAATCCAACCACCGAGAAATTTGACATAGACGTGCAAGCTGTCGTTGCTCAATCCGGATTGGCCATGTGGTTCACCGTAAAAGATGAATCGGCTTTGTCGTATCAGTACCGAGTCATGATTGCCCAAACCCAACTTCAAAGACGAGGGATGTGGAATCCAAATTATTGTGGCCCACTTGAATCACCGAATGCCCAAATTAGCGTGATAGTTAATTGGGATGCGAAAGGTAACGACAACCAAAACATTAACGGAGAGTTCATCACGGTCAGGAATATTGGTTCAGCTCCCGTTGATCTCACGGGGTGGCTCCTGCGCGATTCCAGTTTGACCGCTTGGTTTTATTTCCCTTCGGGATCCATCATTGCTCCCAATGATTTTCGCGTAGTCCATTCAGGAGTGGGTGCGAATGGAACCCCCAATCCACGAGACCTCTACATGGGATCTGAAACAGCCCTGTTTCCCAATGTTGAAGAAGATAAATTCCTCGGAGATGGCGCATACCTACTCGATCGAAATACCGCGATGCGAACCTACTACGAATACCCGTGCGTCCTTGATTGCACCGACCCTTTGCAAGGTGTCCTACGAATCACGAAAGTGAATGCGGTTTCAACGGCAAAGTCTGCCGCAAAACGCGCGAATCAAGAATTTGTTCGGATTCGAAACACTGGAAGTACTTCAGCCTTACTCGATGGCTACTACCTCAGGCGTGGCCTATCAACTTACCCGTTTTTAGCGAACACCTTGATCGCACCCGGGAAATCCCTGACCGTTCGCATTGGGAAAGGTTCTGCAACAGAACTAACCCAGTATTGGGGACAAAGTTCAACTCTTCTGCGTGACAGTGGTGATCGTGTCGCCCTCATGTCGAATCGAAATGTGACAATCAGCGCAAAGCAATGGACCAAGCGCTAATTAATCACCTTTAGCTTCACGTTTAGCTGCTCGCTCTGCACGGGCTTCCACTTCAATTACTTCAGCCTCTTCCAGGGTTGGTGCGCCGCCACCAAAACGTGCGGGAATCCACGAGGCACCAACAGGCTTGTCCGGGTAGCGTTCAATCGCTTTGGCCAGAAGGTCACGCAATGCTTCGCGCAGTCGATCATGTGCTTCTTCGGGGTCACCTGAAATGTCGAGTGATTCACCAACCATGATCACAACGGGTCGACCGCGCGTAAGGTCTTTGACGCCATAAGACAGTACCCGATGACCACCGAAAATAATCATGGGAAGAACCGGAACCTTGGCGATTCGAGCCATGCGGATTGTGCCGCTTTTGAGATCTTTAATATCCAGTGATCGACTCATGGTTGCCTCGGGGAAAACCCCAACAATTTCGCCTTTTTTGAGGTCAGCGACGGCGTCACGGAAAGCCTGGGAACCTGCATCGCGGTCGACGGGAATGTGTTTCATGCCACGCATAAGCGGTCCAGCAATTTTGTGCTTAAAAATTGAATCTTTAGCCATAAACCGCACGAGACGGCGACCACGGTTGTGCGCCGGAATTCCACCTAATGCAAAGTCCATATAACTCGTGTGGTTAATGGCCAATAGAACACCGCCGCTGAGCGGAATATTCTCTTCACCGACTACGTCCACCTTCAGGCCAAGTCCTGCAAAAGCGCCCTTGGCAATTAAAACGATTGATTGATAGAAAGGCTCGACCACAGAGTCAGACTAGCGCCTTGCAAGCATCCCTTGACGAACTCTAGATACCGTCGCCGATCCGAGCACCATTTTTTTCCAACAGCAATCGAACTTCAGAGGAGCGATAACGCCGGTGTCCGCCAAGTGTGCGAATACTTGTCAACTTTCCAGCCTTGGCCCACCGAGTGACGGTTTTTGGATCCACGCGAAATAGCGCTGCAACCTCCCCCGGGGTCATGAGGTGCTCTGTCTCCGGTATCGCACTCACCCGGGTTGTTTGGGCACCATTAGAGCCCAGGGGGGTTGCATTTCCAAACGAGCGCGGGTTGAGCGAGTTCATTCTTTGGTACCCCCTTTCCACCTTCACAATTTCACGTGACACAACCGTATCCCGATTTGTCTGATTCGCAACCCAAGGTGAGCTGGCGAGGTGGAACAGACTGCAGCCACCCCAAAGGTCTAGCCTGTCCACGTGGAAACCTACTTTGACCCTTGGGCCCAGTTCGCAGATCACGAAGAAGTCGTCGTGGCGCAGGACCCCCAGACCGGCTTGCGCTGCGTTGTCGCGATTCACTCAACGAAGTTGGGGCCTGCCCTCGGTGGCACGCGAATGTCCCTCTACGCGGACCAGCAGAACCCGCAAGCCGCCGCCCACGCGGATGCTCTGCGGCTGTCCCGCGCAATGACCCTCAAGAATGCGCTAGCCGGGCTTAACCACGGCGGGGGTAAGGCCGTTTTACTCGCGGATCCAGCCAATAAGTCACGAGCGGAATTGCTGAACTATGGCACTTTGATTCAGTCCTTGGGGGGAAAGTACGTAACAGCAGGTGACGTGGGAATGCAAGTCGCGGACATGGATGTCGTGGGCGAGACCAGTGAGTATGTGACCGGACGCTCACCTGACAAGGGTGGAGTGGGCGACTCTGGAATTTTGACCGCGCTAGGAATTTGGCAAGGAATGCAAGCCTCGGTTGAGTTTTTCACCGGGAAAAACGACTTTTCCCACTTCACCGTAGGTGTGGTGGGAGCAGGCAAAGTGGGTGGCCGGCTCATTGGCCACCTGATCGAGTCCGGCGGTGCACGTGTGGTGGCCATGGATCCCGTTGCTGAAATGCGTACCGAAATCTTGGCCAAGTACCCCGACGTGTTGTTTGTCGAATCAATCCAGGACATGTTGGCGCAGCGTCCAACCGTTATCTCCCCCAATGCAATGGGTGGATTCGTAACGGCAGATTTGGTTCCTGACCTGACCGCCGCGGGCGTGTCCTTGGTCTGTGGGGGCGCCAATAACCAACTGGCCGACCCCAAAGTAGGCGACTTGCTGGCAGAGGCCGGAATTCTCTACGCACCAGACTTCATGGTCAACTGCGGTGGTGTGATCCAAGTGGCAGAAGAGTTAGTTGGGGCCAATGTTGACAAGGCTCGCCAGCAGGTCTTACAAGTGTATTCAACGACCTTGGAGGTCCTGGAGTCTGCGAGCAAGGCTGAAATCACACCGGTCGCCGCCGCGGAAGCTAAGGCTTGGGAGCGAATTAACGCTTAAGTCTCCGCCTAATTCGGCACTTTTCGCACGCATAATGCTTGGCAGGTAGTATTGATCGGGTGGTGGCGAGGGCCCCCACCGAAACTACTAGTCCACACACTACCCGTCATAACTGGAAGAGGGGGTCGAGTCATGGGACGCGGCCGAGCGAAAGCTAAGCAAACCAAAGTTGCTCGCGAACTAAAATACGGTGGTCCACAAACCGATTTTGATCGGTTGCAAGCCGAACTCAGTGGCCAGCCAGCAACTGTTTACGTTGAAGAAGTAGTTGAAGAAGTAGACCCTGAAGAGGATCCCTATGCCAAGTACTATGAAGAGGAAGACGAAGAAGTAGCCAACTAGTTCTTCTCGTAGTTCCCCACAAGATTTATTGCTCCCCCGCCACCACCTTTTGCGGGTGAGTCACCTTTTTCGCCACCCACGCGCTCACGAATTGACCCGCACACCCATGCGTCAACATCTCGGTTTCCCAAAATTTCCAACGAACCATCAACGCTCTGTTGCGGAACAACCGCGAACATTCCGATTCCCATATTGAAAGTTTTCTCAGCATCAAGTTGTGGAACTCCACCCTGAGCGCAAATCAGATTGAAGATCTCAGCGGGAGCCCATGTTTCTCGGTAAAGGTCCGCCGCAAGATTCTCCGGGAGCACCCGTGCCAGATTTGCCGCGATCCCCCCTCCGGTTACATGGCTAAATGCATGAACATCGCCTTGATTGATCAATGCGAGTGCATCGAGTGCATAAATATGTGTCGGCTCCAGCAATTCTTCACCTACAGTTCGCCCAAAATCATCAATGTAGGCATCGAGCCCCAACTTGCCTTCGCCCAAAAGTACGTGGCGCGCAAGTGAGTATCCGTTGGAGTGCAGTCCCGAAGACTTCATGGCGATCACAACGTCACCGGCATTGACCTTGTCCGGTCCTAACAAGTTTTCCGCGTCAACGATTCCTGTTCCAGCACCAGCAATGTCGTATTCGTCAGGCGCCATGAGCCCAGGGTGTTCTGCAGTTTCGCCGCCAACTAGTGAGCACCCCGCAAGTTCGCACCCGCGCGCAATTCCAGCCACGATACTTGCCACTCGTTCGGGGTTCACTGAACCAACCGCGATGTAGTCGGTCATGAAAAGTGGTTCGGCCCCACACACCACAAGGTCGTCGACCACCATTGCTACTAAATCCAGACCAACAGTGTTGTGAATATCAAGTGCGCGTGCAATTGCAATTTTCGTTCCGACACCGTCAGTGGAAGTTGCCAACAGCGGCTTCCGCATTGACTTCGCAGCGGAGATATCAAACAGTCCAGCAAACCCACCAAAGTCCCCTACAACCTCTGGCCTGGTACTTGCAACGATTGATGCCCGCATCAGTTCTACTGCAAGCTCACCTGACTCAACGTCAACACCTGCTTGCGCGTAGGTGGCACCCGACGGGTTCATGGGCGATTCAATGCGTCAAGTGCGAGAGGGTCAACATGCAGGTGATCCGAGTCGGTGACTCGACGCTCAATTCCCTCAAATACTTCTAAGTTCACTTTGTGTTCCTCTGAAAGAGCTACCGGATACACGCCGTCAAAACACGCCCGGCACAAGTCTTCTTTGGGAACATGCGTTGCCTCAATCAGTGCATCGAGTTCTACGAAAGCAAGAGAGTCCGCACCAATTGATGCGCAGATTTCCTTCACCGTAAGTCCATTTGCAATCAATTCAGCGCGGGTAGCAAAATCAATTCCGTAGAAACACGGCCACTTGACCGGTGGGCTGGAGATTCGTACGTGCACCTCCAGGGCACCGGCTTCTCGCAGCATGCGCACTAAAGCACGCTGGGTATTTCCGCGCACAATCGAGTCGTCAACCACTACGAGTCGTTGCCCTGCGATCACCTCTTTGAGCGGATTAAGTTTTAACCGAATTCCGAGTTGGCGAATAGTCTGAGAGGGTTGAATAAATGTCCGCCCCACATACGAATTCTTGACCAAGCCTTCTGCGAACGGGATACCTGATTCTTGCGCGTAACCGATCGCTGCGTAGCGCCCCGACTCGGGGACGGGGATAACAAGGTCTGCCTCCACTGCGTGTTCCTTGGCTAACAATCGTCCGGTTTCAACCCGTGTTGCCTGCACTGATCTCTTTGAAATAGTCGTATCAGGTCTGGCGAGATATACGTATTCGAAGAGACAACCTTTCGGAACCGCTGGCGCAAATCGGTGTGAACGCAAACCCTGCGAGTCCATAACGATCAGTTCGCCAGGCTCAACTTCACGGACCACCGATGCGCCGACAATGTCGAGAGCGGCCGACTCACTTGCAACCACCCAGCCAGCCTCAAGCCTCCCCAAAACCAAAGGTCGAATTCCCTGCGGATCCCGCGCCGCGTAAATGGCATTGTCGTCCATGAATACCAATGAAAAAGCTCCCTTAACCAAAGGGAGCTCTTCGACTGCTGCTTCTTCGAGTGAGAGATCGGGGTGAGCGGCAAGCAATGCGGTTAATATCTCCGTGTCGGTGGTTGCAGCCATCGTTGAGTTGAACGGCAGTTCACCGGAACCACTTTGTAATTCTTCGATCCGCTTGCGAAGCTCACCCGTGTTGGTCAAGTTGCCGTTGTGACCAAGGGCTAGGTGACCTGTCGCGGTAGTGCGAAATGTTGGTTGAGCATTTTCCCAAATACTTGCACCCGTTGTGGAATAACGCGCGTGACCAATTGCTAAGTGACCCTGAAGCGATTCGAGTGCGCCTTCATTGAAGACTTGGGAAACCAGACCCATATCTTTAAATACAACAATTCGTGAACCGTCACTGACCGCGATTCCAGCTGATTCTTGCCCACGGTGTTGCAGTGCGTAAAGCCCAAAGTATGTGAGTTTCGATACTTCCTCACCTGGCGCCCAGACACCAAAAACGCCACAAGCGTCTTGGGGTCCGACGTCTTCAGAGAGGAGGTTGTGGTTGAGGAGACCATCACCGAGGGGCACGCTCACAGCCTACGCCAATTACCTCTGTTGGATTTACCCGCTTCCAACAGTCGGGGTAATTTTTTAAAGCACGAGGTCACAGCGAATGGATGCAATCCGGTGGGTCAACGCAACCAACTCAAGATCCCCGGCAACAACGGCCGTCACGGTTCGAAATATTTCAATTTGGTCAGCGACAAGATCGAACCCATTAATAGCAGCGAAGTTGGCCGCGCACACCCAACTGAGTCTCTTATTGCCGTCAACTAAAGCGTGATTTCTGTTCACTCCGTCAAGTAGTGCCGCACATTTTTCATCAAATGACTCGTATATGTCTTTCCCAAATGCCGACATTTGCGGCCTGGCAAGTGCAGCCCCCAAAAGGCCTTCATCGTGGACTAAAAAGTTCATCCGGTGAGCAATCAGTAAGGCGTCTTCGACTCTCAAAAACTGGGTCATTCGGCGAGAAGCCGCAGGGCTTCTGCATCGCGCTCCAAAATAAGCTCAGTGTTTTCTCTAATGAAGTCGGCGCGACTGTAACCGTTAATTCTCTGCAAAATTGCGAGCCGAGCAACCTCCTGCATGGAACGGTGCTCTGTCTCAGCTTGGCGCTTAAGGGCTGCCATTTCTTCGTCGTTGAGTCTTAATGTCATAGCCATTGTTTCAAGATACCAAAACGGTATCACCCTGCCAATGGGAAAAGGTGCGCTAAATCTGAGCGTTCACCGCTGGCCAAAATCTGACCCTGCGCCACTAGCTCTGCCCAACTCCGAGCACCAATTGCGAGTTGACACAGATGCATCGCATTGAGTTCAACCACCGCGGCCGGGGTTCCTCTTCGGTGCGTGTGGCCTTCAATTATTTGCGTGGCCGCAAAGGGAGGGATGCGGAGTTCGACACTTCGACCGGGTGCCATCTCCATCAGCTCACGCAAGACAATTTTGACAGCGGTGCGAGTCGTTTCCTTGTCTACCTTCGGTTTTTGCCCAGCAACTGACTCCAGCAATTCACGTTCAATCGGGCTCAGCACGACTACCCCCCAAAGAGTGCCGGGAGTGTTGCTTCATTTGCCTCGCGTAGTTGGTCCACCGTGAGCGTGAACAGGGAATCAAAAACAATAACCTGCTCATCGGGGTGCCCGCTGTCCGCGCCAAGCCCAGAATCAACCACTCCAAAACGAGTAGCACTCATGCCTCGAGCAGCACACATTTCAGTGAAACGGAGTTCCTCTGTACGAGGGATGACTGCGATTGCTCGCGCGGTGCTCTCAGAGAATAAGAATACAAATGGGTCAATGTTGTCCGGGATCCAGAACCGCGCGCCAATATTTGCCCGCAGCGCCATCTCCGTGATCGCGACACCAACCCCACCGTCGGAGACGTCGTGGGCTGCGGTGATCATGCCGTCACGGGATGCGGCAACCATGATCTCGCTCAGTAAACGTTCCATAGGCAAATCGACTTTCGGTGGAAGGCCACCAAGGTGTCCTTGCAGGTGCGCCCACTCCCCGCCTGCGAACTCGTCTGCGGTGTTACCCAGTACGTAAATCAGTTCACCGTCGTCTTCCCACGCCATGGGTGTTCGGCGGTCTACGTCGTCGATAACACCCAAGACTCCAACAACAGGGGTCGGGTGAATCGCGGTGTCACCGGTTTGGTTGTAAAACGACACGTTGCCACCGGTCACCGGAATTCCAAGTTCAAGGCATGCGTCTGCCAAGCCTGTTGTTGCCTGGGCAAACTGCCACATAACTTCGGGGTCCTCGGGGGAGCCAAAGTTCAGACAGTTAGTGACCGCAAGTGGTTTAGCCCCGGCAACACTGATATTGCGGTAGGACTCTGCCAGTGCTAACTGGGCACCAGCGTATGGATCAAGTTTGGCAAAACGCGCATTGCAGTCAGTGGAAATTGCAACACCAAGGCCGCTTTCTTCATCCACGCGAATCATGCCCGCGTTTTCAGGCTGCGACAAAATTGTGTTGCCTAAGACATAACGGTCGAACTGGGAAGTGACCCAACTCTTTGACGCCAAGTTAGGCGAAGAGATCAAGTCAAGCAGTGTCTGCTTGAGTGCTTCTGGACTTTCTGGTCGCGCCAGCCTCTCCGGTGTTGGAGCATCAGCTTGTAATGCGTCCTGCCAACTTGGTCGGTGAAATGGCCGCTCGTACACGGGTCCGTCGTGGGCAACAGAGCGTGGCGGAACGTCAACAATTGTTTCTCCGTGCCACTCGATTACAAGTCGCCCGGTGTCGGTGACTTCACCGATCACAACTGCTTCAACATCCCACTTCTTACACAACTGCATGAACGCGTCTATTTTTTCCGGTGTGACGACCGCGCACATGCGTTCCTGGGACTCACTCATCAAGATTTCTTCAGGTGATAGTGACGCGTCACGTAGGAGAACGCGGTCAAGGTAGACGTGCATGCCACCTTCACCGTTAGATGCAAGTTCACTTGTGGCACATGAAATACCCGCGCCACCGAGGTCTTGAATACCTTCAACCAATCCTGCATGCAGCACTTCCAGGGTCGCTTCAATCAAGAGTTTTTCCATGAACGGGTCACCAACTTGAACACTCGGGCGCTTCGCCGGTCCGTCAGCGTCAAATGTTTCCGAGGCAAGGACAGATACTCCACCAATTCCATCTCCGCCAGTGCGGGCACCGTAGAGAACTACAAGATTCCCAACACCTTTTGCACTAGCAAGGTGAATGTCCGCGTGCTTCATGGATCCAACGCACAGTGCGTTAACGAGCGGGTTTCCCGCGTAACTTTCATCGAAAACTAATTCACCACCAATATTGGGCAGGCCGAGACAGTTGCCGTAACCCCCGATCCCTGCCACAACGCCTGGCAAAACTCTCCTAGTATCGGGTGCGTCCGCCGCACCAAAGCGCAATGGATCCATAACGGCTAACGGCCGCGCACCCATAGAAATAATGTCCCGAACAATTCCGCCAACACCGGTGGCTGCCCCTTGATACGGCTCAACATAAGAGGGGTGGTTATGACTTTCGACTTTAAAAGTAACCGCCCACCCGTCACCAATGTCGACCACGCCAGCGTTCTCACCGATACCTACTAACAGAGCCTCGGTTGAGGGTGCTTTGTCGCCAAATTGGCGCAGGTGCACCTTGCTGGATTTATAGGAGCAATGCTCACTCCACATAACCGAATACATAGCCAACTCGCTACTTGTTGGACGTCTATCAAGAATTTTCTTGATGCTCTCGTACTCGTCTTGCTTAAGGCCAAGTTCAGCCCAGGGCTGTTCGCTCAGAGGGTTTGTCTTTGCGGCTTCAACGGAGTCGATCATGAGGCACCTACCAGGGATTTCACAACACTGGCGAAGAACGGGATGCCGTCAGTTGTTGGGCCAGTGAGTGCTTCAACCGCATGCTCTGGGTGGGGCATTAGCCCAACAACGTTTCCGGCTTTATTGGAGATACCTGCAATATCGCGGTAGCTACCATTGGGATTCCCACCCTGGTAAGTCGCAATTACTCTGTTCTCTGCGAAAAGTTCGTCCAGGGTTGCTTCACTTGCCACATAGCCACCCTCACCATTTTTCAAGGGAATCACAATCTCTTGGCCGAGAGCGAAGTCACTGGTCCACAGTGTTTCTGTGCTTTCAATGCGCAATTTTTGGTCTTGACAAATGAAATGCTGATGGTCGTTGCGGGTAAGGGCTCCGGGTAAAAGGTGGCTCTCACAAAGAATTTGAAAACCGTTGCAAATCCCTAAAACAGGAAGTCCTGATTGAGCTTTTTCGATGATCAGGGACATAACGGGTGCAAACTTGGCTATCGCGCCGCAGCGCAGGTAGTCGCCATAGGAGAAACCACCCGGCAGAACGACCGCGTCAACGCCATGGAGGTCAGCGTCACCATGCCACAGTGCCACAGGAGTTGCTCCTGCAATCCGAATCGCGCGGGCCGCATCAGCGTCGTCGAGGGAACCCGGAAAAGTCACTACTCCTATGCGAGCGCTCACGGCTAGTTCTCAACCGTGAGAGTAAAGTCTTCGATTACCGGGTTGCTAAGCAATTCCTCAGCCAGTTTTTCCATCAGTGCGGCTCGATCACCCTCTAGGTCACCGTCCAGATCAATAATGAATTGCTTGCCCTGGCGAACGTCCGTGACTCCACCGAGTCCTAGGCGACCAAGTGCACCTTGCACTGCGCGACCTTGTGGGTCAAGAATTTCGGGTTTAAGTGCAACGTTTACAACGACGCGGGCCACTGGATCTCCTGATTTTGATTGACTGCTCCAAGCCTACCGGTGTGAACTAGCCGTGGGATGCCTGCCAAGCACTCCATGCCGAGGAAACCATGTCACTTAGATCGCGGTCGGCTGACCAGTCCAATACAGATCGACTCAGTTCAACGTCGGCGAAGGTTGCTGGTGGATCGCCTGCTCGACGCGCCACGGCTTCAGGGTTGATTTCTCGGCCAATAACGTGGGAAATTGAATCCATTACTTCTTGGACGCTGACGCCACTTCCCCGCCCCACATTAATGGCAAGATTTACTTTTCCCGATTCACACTTTTTCACTGCGGCTACGTGTGCGCGGGCCAGGTCCGCGACATGAATGTAGTCACGAATACAGGTTCCGTCAGGCGTTTGGTAATCGGTTCCAAAAATCTTTGGTCGTTGGCCAGTTTCGAGTGCTTGAAACACCATAGGAATCAGATTGTTAACACTGTTGTCACCGAGCTCGTCACTCCCCGCGCCTGTGACATTAAAATACCGCAGTGCCACCCAATTGAGACCACGACTTGTTGCCAAGTCTTTGGCCAACCATTCCCCAATGACTTTTGTTTCCCCGTAAGGAGACTCAGGAAAAAGTGGTTCGGTTTCTTTCACCGGATTTGATTTCGGCGTTCCGTACACGGCGGCGGAAGAAGAGTAAACGAAGTTCTCAACCCCCGACTCAACCATGGCTTCAAGGACCCCTTGAAGCCCGGTGACATTTTCTCGGTAGTAAAAAAGTGGGAAGTCAACTGACTCTCCAGCTGCCTTCTTTGCCGCTAAATGAATGACGCCGGTGACGTCGAACTCACTAAATGCGGCCGCGACAGCCACCATGTCTGCAACGTTTCCTTCAACTATTGGGACACCGTCTGGCACACGGGAGCGCAATCCTGCAGAAAAGTCGTCAAAAACTACCGCTTGAAAACCAGCGGACTGCAACTCGCGAACAACGTGCGAACCGATATAGCCCGCGCCACCCGTGACCAACCAGGTGCTCATTGAAACTTCTCACCCGTAATGCGCTCGTATGCCTCGACGTATTTTGCGCGAGTCTTCTCAACAATTTCTTCTGGCAACGGAGGCGGGGCCTCACCTGAGTTCCGGTCCCAACCTGATTCGGGTGAAGTCAACCAGTCACGAACGAACTGCTTGTCAAATGAAGGTTGCGGTCCGCCGGGGTTCCACAAACTCTTCTCCCAATAGCGGGAGGAATCTGGAGTGAGTACCTCGTCGCCCAAAATGATTCGGCCTTGGTGCTTGCCGGAAAGAGCCACTCCGAACTCGAATTTCGTGTCAGCCAGAAGCAAGCCCTTACGACTAACTTTTTCGGCCGCGAATTCGTACACCGCCGTAGACATGCGCTTGAGCTCTTGTGCTTCCTCTTGTCCGAGTTCAACGATCACGTCGTCATAGGTGATATTCACGTCGTGCTCACCCAGCGGTGCTTTTGTCGCGGGAGTAAAGAGTGGTTTAGGTAGTAGCGCGCCGTCTTTCAGGCCTGGAGGTAGACCATTCCCACTGATCTTTCGGGTTGACAAGTAGTCGGAGTAGCCGCTACCTGCAAGATAGCCCCGGACAACACACTCAACCGGGAACATGTCCAAAGGCACGCACACGACTGCACGACCCGCGACCGACTTTGGCACCTTAGAGGTGGTTGTGTGGTTAAACACCAACCCCTGTAGTTGACCGAACCACCATTGGGAGATTGAGTTCAAAATCCGCCCCTTGTCGGGGATCTCGGTTGGCAGCACCCAGTCGTAGGCCGAGATGCGATCGCTGGTGACCATGAGGAGTCGATCTTGCGGTGTGCGGAAAATATCCCGCACCTTGCCGGAATAGATGTGTTCGTACTCTTCGGGGAGGTCGTAGTTGTGAGAAAGTTCTCCGGTCACAGAATCTTGGGTCACAGAATGCCGCCTGGTGTGTAGGCCGCAGCATCCGGATAACGCGCGGTGAGGATTTCAACCCGGTCAGCCAATTCGCGAACTTGGTGTTGGGCAGCTCCGGTAAATTCAATCGGTTGCGCAAGTATTGAGTTCAACTGTTCAAGGGTGAAGGCAAGGCGCGGGTCCGCCGCGAGTTTTTCCAACAGGTCATTGTTCGAGTCCGGTGTTTCACGCATTGCAAGTGCAGTCGCCACTGCATGTTCCTTGATTACTTCATGTGCTCTCTCGCGCCCGACCCCTGACTGAACCGCTGCCATAAGGATCTTTGTGGTGGCCAAGAAGGGAAGGAAGCGTTCCAACTCTCGGTCAATCATTGCGGGGAAAGCCCCGAATGCACCTAGCACCGTGAGGAATGTTTCCATCAGGCCATCGATAGCAAAAAATGAATCAGGGAGGGCAACCCGACGCACCACCGAACACGCAACGTCGCCTTCATTCCACTGTTGGCCGGAAAGATCTGCGCACATATTCATGTAACCACGGAGAATCACATGGAAACCATTAATACGTTCGCACGACCTTGCATTCATTTTGTGCGGCATGGCTGAAGAACCAACTTGCCCTGGCAGAAAGCCTTCGGTAGCCAATTCTTGACCTGCCATAAGTCGAACGGTTGTTGCAAAATTAGAGGGACCCGATGCGAGCTGGACCAAAAGTGCGGTGACTTCAAAGTCAAGTGAACGCGGATAAATCTGGCCGACGCTTGTGAAAAGGTTGTCAAAACCCAAATGGGCAGCAACTCTTTTTTCTAAGTCGGCCAATGCTTCTTCATTTCCGTCAAGCAGCGTCAACATGTCTTGTGCCGTTCCCACCGGACCCTTTATTCCACGCAATGGGTAAGCCGCAATAAGTTCTTCAAGTCTGTCAACTGCGAATAGCAGTTCCTCTGCGAAAGTTGCCATTCGTTTACCAAGTGTGGTGATTTGAGCCGCGACATTGTGCGAGCGTCCCGCCATGGCAAGTTCCGAGTAAGCGATCGCAAGACCACTTAAGCGGTCAAGCGCCGCAACTGATTTGTCCCTGATCAAGATCAGGCTAAGGCGTATTTGAAGTTGCTCAACATTTTCAGTCAAGTCGCGCGAAGTCATGCCCAGATGAATGTACTCAGCGCCCGCAAGGTCGTTGAACTCCTCAATTCGAGCCTTCACGTCGTGTTTGGTTACTCGCTCCCGCTCCGCAATTGACTCAAGATTCACCGTGTCAATTACCGCTTCATACTTCTCCGGCACTCCCACCGGAATTGCAATCCCAAGTTCCTGCTGGGCGCGCATCACAGCGATCCAAAGCTGGCGCTCGAGTCGAATCTTTGCCGCCGGAGCCCACAGTTCCTGCATGGAGACCGATGCGTAACGCGAAGCAAGAACGTTGTCGATTGAGTTCACTTGGCCCGCCACACTCCTAGTCTTTCACGCGAGCAGTTCACGCCTCGGTTGAGCAAGCACTTAAGGCAATATCCCGACGAAAGTGGCTCCCTGAAACCTCAATCTCGGCGACGCCTTCGTAGGCGCGCTCCCGAGCCAAAGCCAGAGTAGGAGCGTGGGCGGTCACCGAAAGCACCCTGCCCCCGAAAGTCACGAGTTTCCCTTCATTCATGGTGGTTCCCGCATGGAACACGGAAAGATCAGGGTCTGCCTCAAGCATTTCTAGACCTAAGATCGGCACCCCGAGAACCGGTTTAACGGGATACCCTTCAGCGGCAATTACGACGTTCACCGCGAACCCCTGCTCCCAACGAAGTTGGGCAAAATCTGCAAGTTGCTCGGTTGCAGCTGAATAGAGAAACTGTCCTAGAGGAGTAAGCAAACGAGACAGAACAACTTGCGTCTCAGGGTCACCAAAGCGGGCATTAAATTCAATCACTCGAATCCCCCGAGTTGTCATGGCCAGACCTGCATAGAGAACTCCGACAAAAGGGGTACCGCGATTTTTCATTGCGTCGGCCATTGGTTGAAGCACCCGCTCGGTGACTTCGGAGACGACACCCTCGTCCAGCCACGGCAACGGTGAGTAGGCACCCATGCCGCCCGTGTTTGGACCTTCGTCGTTGTCGCCAACTCTCTTGAAGTCTTGCGCCGGTTGTAATGCAACCACGGTCGTGCCGTCGGAGATTCCAAAAAGTGACACTTCAGGGCCGTCTAAGAATTCTTCGATGACCACGGTCCCACCGACTTCGAAACAGGTCTCCGCATGAGCGAGGGCCTCGCCGCGGTCTGCAGTAACGACGACACCTTTACCCGCGGCTAGGCCATCGTCTTTAACAACATAGGGAGCACCAAAAGTATCCAATGCGTCTTGTGCCTGCGCAGCATTCGTGCAAACTCGCGCCATGGCAGTGGGGATTCCAGCTTCAGCCATGACTTCTTTGCAAAAAGCTTTGCTGCCTTCAATGAGTGCTGCTTCACGGGTCGGTCCGAAACACGCAATCCCCCGGTCAGCAAGTGCATTGGCTGCACCGGCCATGAGTGGAATCTCTGGCCCAATCACAACAAGGTCAACGTCAAGTTGCGTTGCTAGATCACCGATTGCAACTGGGTCGCTTACGTCAAGGGGCACGCACTTCACGAGTTCGGCAATGCCAGCATTTCCAGGTGCTACAACGACGGACTCCACTTCAGGGTCACGCAAAAGCGCTCCCGTGATCACGTGTTCACGCGCGCCTGAACCAACGACCAAGCACTTCACGTTGAATCAGCCTTGGTAGTACGAGTCAATTACTGTAAACGCTTGATCAATGATTTCAAGGCCTGCGAGCGCCTCTTCTTCGGTCACAACGCAGGGTGGCACAACGTGCATTCTGTTGAAGTTCGCAAATGGCATGAGACCACGCTTTTTGCATTCGGTGGTCAAATCGGTCATGGCTTGCGAGGTTCCACCATAAGGCGCAAGTGGCTCGCGGGTTTCACGATTTGTTACAAGGTCAAGAGCCCAGAAAACACCAAGACCGCGAACTTCACCGATCACCGGGTGCTTCTCCGCAAGTGCTCGCAAACCTGGCCCGAGAATATTCTCACCAATAGCCGCAGCATTTTCGATGATCTTCTCTTCCTTCATCGCGTCAATGGAAGCAACAATCGACGCCGCGGCAAGGGGGTGACCCGAGTAGGTGAGACCACCTGGGAATACCTTTTCGTCGAAGGTAGCCGCAACTTCGGCAGAAATAATCACGCCACCAACGGGGACGTAGCCGGAGTTTGATCCCTTGGCGAAAACGACCAGATCGGGTTCAACGTTCCAGTTTTGGTAAGCGAACCACTTCCCGGTTCGGCCAAAACCCGACATTGTTTCGTCGAGGATCATGAGGATTCCGTATTTGTCGCAGAGCGCCCGAACGCCTTCAAGGTAACCGGGTGGTGGCACCAAAACTCCTGCCGTGCCGACCACGGTTTCAAGCAGAACCGCACCGATAGTTCCCGGCCCTTCGAACTGGATTACATGTTCGAGGTGAGTGAGCGCTCGCTCTGATTCCTGCTCAGGAGTACTTGACCAGAATTCACTGCGGTACAGGTACGGACCGAAAAAGTGAACCTGTTGGGCCGCGTATTCATTTGGCCAACGACGGGGATCACCCGTTGCCTGAATCGCTGATCCCGTGTTGCCGTGATACGAACGGTAGGCGGAAAGAATCTTGTGCTTGTGTGTATGCAGCCGAGCCATGCGGATTGCGTTCTCGATTGCGTCGGCTCCACCATTGGTGAAAAAGATTTTGTCGGCTTTCCCGCCAGCGAGTTCAACGATCCGTTGCGCGGCCTCACCACGCTTGTCGTTGGCGTGTTGTGGGGCAACGGTAGCCAGCTTGCCGGCCTGCTCTTGGATCGCTGCAACCACCTTGGGGTGCTGGTGTCCAATATTGACGTTGACCAGCTGAGAGGAGAAGTCTAGGAACCTATTACCGTCGTAGTCCCAGAAGTAACTACCTTCCGCGCCCGCGATACACATTGGCTTAAGTGCCTTCTGAGCACTCCAGGAATGAAAGACGTAGGAACGGTCTAAATCATAAACTCGAGCGCCTTCTGCTGGATCAATATTCGTCATGGCAGAACTCTAGAACTAGCGCGCGATCTTGTGGCCAAAGCCCCGGCCTAATGGGACCCTATTCCTTCGGCAGCTTAATCAAGGACCTTAGATACGGTAAAGCCCGCAGATCCTTTTCACGGCCAGCAGCCTCTTTAGACGCGATGATGTCACCCAACGAAGCAACACGAATGCTCAGACTTTCAGCTATTTCCTCGTCGCTGGCACTTTCATCCCATGACTCATAGTCCGGCTTGGGACCTGTTGGGGTGAAAGTCAGATCGAGCATGCCGAAGTCTGTTACCAGGTTAAGAATCACACGCATTTGTTCCAGGAATCCTGCATCTATCGAAACCGGAACGGGATCGCCGCTGGTCCGCACCTGGGCATTCATTTGATTAAGCGCCATTGCCAGTCTCTCAAGATTCTCAGTATCCCGGCTTGGCAGCACATCGATGTCTTCTGTGGGAAGGGACGAACCGAGGACGGCGGTGGCGAAACCACCCAAAACTACGTAATCAACTCCAGTTTGATTCAAGATTCGACACATGCTCAATGGATCGAATCTCACTTACGTGCAGCTTTCGCATGAGCTTGTATTTCTTGCATTGTGTTGACTAAATCAACCATGCGTTCAACGCGTTGCGCGGGTGTGAGTTTCAAGAGTTCCCGCATGAGTGCGATATCTACACCGCTCTCGTCTTCAAGGTCTGATTGATCAATCACTCTCGAAGAGTACCCAATGAAACCAATTGATTCCCTTGGTCGTCAAAATTCTCTGGCACAAGCCACGCTTCAAAGGCAGTTCGCATCTCAGGCCACTCGGAGTCCATGATTGCAAACCAAGCCGAATCGCGATTTCTGCCTTTTACGACAGTTGCCTGTCGGAATGTCCCTTCGTAGGTCATACCGAGTCGCTCGGCTGCACTCATTGACCCGGAGTTGAGGACATTGCACTTCCATTCGTATCGCCGGTAACCGAGTGCGAATGCATTGTGCATCATGAGAAACATAGCTTCGGTTGCCAGTCGAGATTTCTGTAACTGCGGTGAGAAGGTGATCCAACCAACTTCAATGCTGCGAGAAGCTGGGTCAATGCGCAAGTAACTCGCCACACCAAGAGCTTTGCCAGTTTGCCGGTCAATAATCGCGTAGAAGTAAGGGTCGTGGTCACCCTGCTTTGATTCAACCCAAGCGCGATATTCAGCCTCTAATGCGAATGGTCCATGCGGCATGTAGGTCCAAAGACAATCGGCTCCCGAAAATGCTTCCCACAGATCTAATGCGTGCAGATCTGCATTTAGTGGTTCAAGCAGTACGTAGTTTCCTGCGAGGTTACCGCGGGGGACAGCGGGCACATGTTCACTAAGGACCGGTAGACCAATTCGTTCACCTTGTGCGTTTAACTCAAATTGCGGTTCATACTCTGCAATGAGTTTTTCGCTCATGAACCAATGAGGTCGTTGATCGCAATGGTTGCATTGCGATCTTGGCCAACTCCAATTGCACTGATCCGGGTTCCAGACTTCTCTTCCAGGAATGCTACGTAGTCCCGGGCATTCTTGGGAAGGTCAGCGAGGGTCTTGGCCTGTGAAATATCTTCACTCCAACCTGGGAGCATTTCGTAGATCGGTTTTGCGTGATGGAACTCGGTTTGTGTCATGGGGATTTCTTCACTTCGCTCACCGTCAATGTCGTACGCGACACACACTGGGATCTGATCCCACCCGGTCAAGACGTCGAGCTTGGTAAGAAACGTATCGGTCAAGCCGTTGATCCGAGTTGCGTAGCGGGCAATGGGAACGTCAAACCAACCACAACGACGAGCACGGCCGGTAGTAACACCACGCTCGCCACCGATTGTCCGCAACTTCTCACCGTCTTCGTCGAAGAGTTCAGTTGGAAACGGACCAGAACCCACACGTGTTGTGTAAGCCTTAAGGATTCCAACGACTCGATCGATTCGTGTTGGCCCAATGCCACTTCCCGTGCAAGCACCACCAGAAGTTGGATTACTCGATGTCACAAATGGGTACGTCCCGTGATCTACGTCAAGTAGTGTTCCCTGCCCGCCTTCAAGAAGCACAACCTTGCCTTCGTCGAGTGCGTTATTAAGAATCAGAGAGGTGTCGCGCACCATGGGACGCAAGATCTCTGCGAATTGCAATAGATCTGCGACCACGGCATCTATGTCAATTTCACGGCGATTGAAAACCTTCACCAAGACTTGATTCTTGCTGGTCAAAGCGCTCTCAACTTTTTGACGCAAAATCGATTCATCGAAGAGGTCTTGTACGCGAATGCCAACGCGTGAAATCTTGTCACTATAGGTCGGACCAATACCGCGACCTGTAGTTCCAATCTGTGCTTTGCCCAAGAACCGCTCGGTGACTTTGTCCAAGGTCACGTGATAGCTCGTAATCAAATGCGCATTAGCACTAATCAGTAATTTGGATGTGTCAACTCCGCGATCATTGAGACCAGCGATTTCAGCCAAGAGAACGCCTGGGTCAATCACAACTCCATTAGCAATCACCGGGATTACTTCGGGGGTCAAGATTCCGCTGGGAAGCAAATGAAGTGCAAATTTTTTATCGCCGATGACCACCGTATGGCCGGCGTTGTTGCCGCCTTGATAGCGAACCACGTAATCAACTCGATCTCCTAAGAGATCAGTTGCTTTACCTTTACCTTCATCCCCCCATTGGGAGCCGAGCAGAACTATTGCGGGCACCGCGAAAGGCTACCGGAGTTCAGGTTCCAGCAGGCAAGTGACCGCAGATTGTGAAAACCTTTCCCCGTGAAGCCGCTGAACTTGACGTATGACGTCAAGGAAATTCTCACCAACGACTTCGTCGGCCTTCACTCTGGCGGCCCTCGAAGCTCCATCATCGGTGGTCAAACTGCGGCGAATCAAGCACTCGCCAATCTCGATATCACCGGATACGCGAAGAATCGCTCAGAAGTATTGCCCCTCGCGGCGCGCGGAGCCACCGTGCTTTCTCCATATATTCGTCACAATCTTTTGACCCTGAGTCAACTGTGGAACCACGTTGCCAAGTCGCCCTTCGCTGACCGTGACAAATTTCGAGATGAACTCTTATGGCAGGAATACGCCCGGCATCTGTACGCGCGCGTTGGCACCAGACTCTTTGACAATTTGCGGTTTGAACAGATTTGGGACGCACCGGGCGATGGTTGGCCAAGAGAAATGGCATGTGTTGATTTTGTTCTCGATGAACTTGAGGGTGACGGCTGGCTGGTGAACCAGACCCGCATGTGGCTGGCCTCCCAGTGGACCGTGCGCAATCACGCTGGCTGGCTACACGGCCAAGAACGCATGTACCGCGAACTGCTGGACGGTTCACGTGCCGCGAATCTCTTGGGTTGGCAGTGGACCGTTGGCGCCGGCACCGGAAAGCCTTATGGCTTTGCTCGCTGGCAAGTTCAGAAGCGAGCACCAGAACTCTGTTCACGTTGTCCGCTGAAAAACAATTGCCCGATTGAACACTTCCCTGATGAAATGCAACTGGAAAATGCACCATTTGAGTCACTGCTGAAAAGTGGAGCAGGATCGAATGCACCAACTGGCCCGACAGAAGTATTAAAAAACAAAAACCCAGAATTCGTATTGCTAACAATCGACTCACTCGGTGACGACGATCCAGCCCTACTCGCGAACCCAACACTGCCGGTGGTTTTTGTCTTCAACCAAGCAGCATTAGCAAAACTGCAACTATCTGCGAAGCGCATCTACTTTTATTTGGAAACACTTCAGGACCTAGCCGAACGCAATGAATTGCTGGTGTATCTGGGGGATCCCCACAACTTCGCCAGAGAAAATGCAGTAGCCGTTACACACGCACCGGTGCCCAGTTTTCACAAGTTCACCGAACTAGCTGAGATCCATCCATACCCCTGGCTCAGAAAGCCGAATGAAAAATCGGTCAGTTCATTTTCCGCTTGGCGGAAGGGTCTTGTCAGTAGCTGACTTCCGTGCAATATTTGTATCGCAATGTTCGAAAGGAGAAATAATGTCCCCTGTTTCACTGCGACTCCCCGACGACATGGCTGAGCGCTTAGATGATTTAGCAAGAAAGACCGGTCGGAGCAAGACCTACTACATGATCGAGGCAATTCGAGAGCACATCGATGATCTTGAGGACCTGTATCTCGCGGAGGAGCGCTTACTTGCTCGCCAACAAGGGCTTTCACCTTCCATTCCATTAGCCACCGTCATGGAGCGCTATGGCGTGGAAGGTTGAGTTCGACAAAACCGCTGAACGCGATTTAGACAAACTTGACGCTGCAGTAGCACGCCGCATTCTAATATTTCTAGAGCACAGAGTCGCCGAAACTGAAAATCCTCGTAATCTGGGAGAGCCACTCCGTGATTCGAGGTTTGGCGAACTGTGGAAATATCGTGTGGATGACTACCGGGTAATCGTCAATATTGAAGACCATCACCTCATCGTCTTAGTCGTGAAAATTGGCAACCGACGCGATGTTTATCGCTGAATCGAGCAACCCAATAGTCAGTCCCGCCGAATAGTCAGCACCGTCCAACTATGACTGATGATCCTGAGCTAATGCCCTCCCCAGGTTGCGCCCGCTCAGCCAGGCCGCCTCAACTCGTGGACGGTCACTGAACTCGTCACTCGCAAGTGATACTTCACCGAGGACGAAACTAGGCTCACTGTTGGTCGTTCCTTCAATTGGTTTGGCAAACGTCCAGCGATGGGCGTGCGACCAAATTGGATCCGCGTCAAAACCAATGATTCGCTTCACTTCAGAAATCGCAATGGGGATAACGTCTGAAGGGTTTGCCAGGTGGCCGGCAGACAAAACCGGACTCATGTGAACGACGAGTGCGGGTGCGTGGTCCCCGCGCCTTGCTCCGTCGTTGGCGATCCACGTGACCTGCACGTCTTCGTTCACAAAAATCCCGTTGAAGTCGGCCCAGTACACCTGGTCAAATAACAGTGAGACCGAGATGACCGGTTCCCAAACAGCACCGCTTAATTCACTTGCCGCAGGGAATATGCGCGCAGCTTGCGGGCCTGGCATGCATAACGCAAGCCGTTCATCGGTTGGGACCTGCGTTACTTCGCCTTCGGCAATGTCAAGATCGCGAGCCAAATACTCAACGACACTGCGGATCCCGCCTTCGGCCCGGTACCGCATAGGGCCAGCCTTGACTCCCGCGATTCCACCAGAATGGGCAAAGTGAAAAGTGTCCGTCCACGGTTGCACGATTCCCGCAACCTCAAGCTCTGCGCAGACCACTTTGAAGTCAGGATCACTGATGGTGAAATAGGAGGCCCCTGTGTCAAAAACACGGCCGTCAAATTTAGTTCCGGAGTCACGCACTTCTCGCGAAGCCATGCGCCCACCAATCTTGTGTCCCTTGTTCACGATTCGAAAGGGCACACCCGCTTCCCGCAGAGTTAGTGCGCAGGAAACTCCAGAGATTCCTGCGCCTGCGATCAGAACGGGTTTAGCCAAGGCTTGGATCACACTCCACAATGAACTCCGAAATACGAGTCTGTTCGTCAGTTTCGTTGATTTCAGCAGCGGCGCGGCCGAGGTTCTGCAGGCACCGAAGGAACCCTTGGTTGGGAACATGGCTCCAAGGAACCGGACCGTAACCCTTCCAACCATTCTTACGAAGTGAATCAAGTCCGCGGTGGTAACCGACCCGAGCAAATGCGTAGGAGCCAATCACGTCACCCTGATCCCACGCTTGGTCACTGAGCATTGCCCACGCAAGCGAACTGGTGGGGTATTGCGCAACAACTTCACGTGGATCCGAACCAGCTTCAATTGCCGCTTGAGCTAAGTCACCCGTTGGCAACAAGGTTGCCGCGGGCCCACCGAGCAGGTTATGTGAGTCCACGGTTACTTCATCCTCGTTCCTGCTGAACGCAAATCCTCGCAAGCCAACTTCACGCGGTCGGCCATCCCCTTTTCAGCAGCCTTGCCGTAGGCACGTGGGTCATACATCTTCTTGTTGCCCACTTCACCGTCAACCTTGAGGACACCGTCGTAATTCACGAACATATGGTTGGCGATCGGGCGAGTAAATGCGTACTGGGTATCAGTGTCGATGTTCATTTTCACAACACCGTAATCCAGCGACTCGCGAATCTCACTGAGAAGTGAACCTGATCCACCGTGGAATACCAGGTCAAATGGCTTGTCAGTGTTGTATTCCTTACCCACAGCGTCCTGGATTTCTTTGAGGATCGACGGTGTGAGAACAACGTTGCCTGGCTTGTAAACCCCGTGCACGTTGCCGAATGTTGCGGCAACCATGTAGCGACCGCGTTCACCCAAACCAAGCTTCTTAGCCGTTTCCAGTCCGTCTTCAACTGTTGAGAACAGTTTCGCATCGTGCGTTGCTTCGATACCGTCTTCCTCGCCGCCAACAACACCGATCTCAATTTCAAGAACGATGTTTGCCTTAACGCACGCGTCCAGCATGCGTTCAGAAATTTCGAGGTTCTGGTCCAGGGGAACAGCTGAACCGTCCCACATGTGCGACTGGAAAAGTGGCTCGAGTCCCTTTGCCACCCGATCTTGGGAAATAGCGACAAGTGGCTCCATGAACCCTGGCAACTTGTCCAGCGGACAGTGATCGGTGTGAAGTGCAATGTTGACGTCGTATTTGGCAGCTACAACGTGAGCGAACTCAGCGAGGGCAACGGCTCCGGTAACCATATCTTTCACGCCTTGGCCCGAAGCGAACTCAGCACCGCCCCATGAAACCTGAACGATCCCGTCGCTCTCTGCTTCGGCGAAACCGCGGATTGCCGCAACGATGGTCTGGGAAGAAGACGTATTAATGGCGGGGTATGCGAACTTCCCTGCTTTCGCGCGATCGAGCATTTCGCGGTAAACCTCGGGCGATGCAATAGGCATGTGAACTCCAAATTCTTAGCCCGCTTAGTCACGGGGCCGGATATCTGACTCCATCTTCCCACGCTTGGATTACGAAGAGGTAACCGATTACATACAAATTACGGATTTGTATGCTGACGAATCCAGCCGTGCATCGCAATTGCGGCTGCCGCGCCCACATTTATCGAGCGGGTTGAACCAAATTGTGAGATTTCTACGAGGGAATCGCACCCTTCACGCATGGGGTCTGACAGCCCTGTTCCTTCTTGGCCAACGACTAATACGCAGCTTTTGGGAAATGTAAATGATTCAAGTTTGACCGCACCAGGGAAATTATCCAGGCCGATCACAGGCAGATTCTCTGACTTGGCCCACCTGAGGAAGTCACTTGCGTGTTCATGGTGGTGGACGTGCTGGTACCGATCGGTCACCATGGCGCCACGACGGTTCCACCGCTTCTTGCCCACAATATGGACTTCGTTGACCAGGAAGGCATTCGCGCTACGGACAATTGTCCCGATATTGAAGTCGTGGCCTAGATTTTCAATAGCAATATGCATCGGGTGCCGCTTGGTATCCAAATCAGCAACGATCGCTTCTAGTTTCCAGTAGCGATACTGATCAACGACATTGCGCTTGTCCCCCTCGAGCAATAAATCCGGGTCGTAGTGGTCTTCGCGCGGCCATTCGCCCTCCCACGGTCCGACACCAATCACGGCAAAGGGCTCGCCGGCCTGTTCTTCATCCACGGGAGTGAACCTACCCACTAGCCTGTGGCAGTGCTGAAATTCATTACCAATCTTGGTCGCGGTGCCCTCATGGGGTCAGCTGAAGTGGTTCCCGGAGTCAGCGGAGGGACCCTCGCATTGATCGTGGGGATCTACCAGACACTGATTAATTCGATCGCCGACCTCGTGCTCAGTGTTCGCCAGCTCGTGGGGCTTGCCCCAGGGAAAGCTTCGACCAAAACCGCGGTATCGACTTTCAAGTCACTTCCATGGCGCCTACTTATCCCCGTTGCGATCGGGATGGGCGCCGCCGTGATTCTTGGAGCAAAACTCATTGAGCCATTGCTTGACGAGCAACCAATTGCTATGAAGGCTCTGTTCTTCGGGCTCGTGATTGCCGGTACCTACGTCCCCGCTCACATGGTTACTAAGGTGGGCGGTTGGTCCCCGTCATTTGTTTTACTTGGCCTGATTTCTGCAGTCTTCGTATTCCTCTTGACCGGTTTACCGCAAGGGAACATGACCGATCCCAGCTTGATCGTCGTTTTCTTCTCGGCCTCGATCGCAATCTGCGCCCTAGTGCTGCCAGGGGTATCGGGTTCGTTCTTGCTACTCACAGTAGGAATGTATGACCCAACAATTGCAGCGGTCAACGATCGAAACTTCGCCTATCTCATTGTGTTCGCTCTTGGAGCAGTCCTCGGCCTTGCAATTTTCGTGTCACTCCTCAAGTGGTTGCTGGAAAATCGTGCGCGCGTAACGCTGGTAATCATTACCGGCCTCATGCTCGGTTCCTTGCGAGCACTATGGCCGTGGCAAGGTCCCGAGCGAGAACTCCTTGCACCGACGGATCAAGTCGGAATCGCGCTACTGCTCTTTATTGCAGGTGCCGCATTCGTCACAATTTTGCTTGCACTCGAACGCAAGTTTGGTGAAACCGAAGAACAGAAAGATCTACTCGAGGCCTAAGTCTTCCAGCGAATACGCCGCCGTGTATTCATAGCCGCGCTCTTCCACTGCTGCGCGAGCACCCCGATCAACAATCACGCTCACTCCTGCAATAACTGCGCCGTCAACCAAGAGTGCTTCAACAGCGGTCATTACCGATGACCCAGTGGTGGACGTGTCCTCAACGGCTAGCACCCGAACCCCCGAAACATCGGGCCCCTCAATTCGTCGCTGCAAACCATGCTGCTTTTCACTCTTGCGAACGACAAATGAATTAAGAAGTTCGCCCTCACCTGCCGCGTTATGCATCATGGCCGAGGCAACAGGATCCGCACCAAGGGTTAGCCCACCGGCCGCCTGATAGTCGAAACCGCTATTGACTTGACGCATAACCGCACCAACGAGTGGGGCAGCTTCTGCGTCAAGGGTTACTCGACGAAGATCAATGTAGTAGTCCGCTTCTCGCCCGCTGGAGAGAATAACTTTCCCGCGCACAACGGCTTTGTCCAAGATTTGTTGACGCAGTGCATTCCATTCGGGGGTTTGTGACATGGACGCATCTTAATCAACTGCCAATAGGCTTATTCCAATGAATGAAATAACGCTCCTTCAACTAATTGGCGAACAATCAGACCAGATTCAGCCTGATCTCGCCGACGCGCTCACCAGCCTGGCTTTCATTGACTACATCGAGATTCACATTGATCCTGATCCCGCTCGGACCTGTCAAAGAATCGCACAGGCGAATACAGCAAAAAACCTGATCATTATTGCCACCGGAGATTCTTGTAGCCAGCTACCGGCAATTGCACTTGCCCAACGTGCCAGCGGAAAACAAATCTTGAGTTACCAACTAATTGAACCCCATCTTCCCGCTTTTACTGACAGCTGGCCCCAAGCGCCAATCACAGCCCACTACCCAAAGGGATCCAGCATTCCCAAGGAGATAGCCCTTCGGGGCATAGTCGTAGAGGAGTTCACGAATTCACAGGGGTTCGCGCAATTCATAGACAACTATTTGCCTTAAACCACATGAGTCTTAATCGCCCTATCTTCAATCATGGCGTTCACCAAAACCTTGTTTCTCTCCCTCTTAGCCATCCTGTCGGTCAACACAATCGCGATCGCGCCGATTCATGCAGTAGGCGTCGGCGAGACGTGGAATCACTATCCGCCTACTTCCAACGCCCAATGGGCTGCAATTACCTTCGGCAATGGGAGATTCGTGGCAGTCGCCAACACAGGGAGTAGCCACGTAATGGTCAGCGTCGTGCCGGTGATCGAGTCGGGGCCACCGCCACCACCGTGGTTGCAGTCGTACGCATTGAGTGGCGACGAAACCAACTGTATGGACGGCTGGTCTCAAAGTTGGGCGCAATGGCCCAACGACAATTCAGGTGGGTTTGTGTGCAATAGGTCTATTTATTGGAGCAGCGGGGCTCAGGCTTGGCTTGAAAAACCTGGCTTCTAGCACGGTCACGATGCCTTGATGCCCCGCATGGCTTACCGTTGCGGAGTGAAGCGCTTCCTCACTGGTTTGATATCGGCGACCTTGATCGTTGTTCCACTTTCGAGTGCGAATGCAATCCCCGAAGTGACGTTGAATCCACGTGTCGTGCACGGGGTTGAGGGTAAACCGGGTACGTTCCCCTATTTGGCTGCCCTACTAGAAACTAGGGAACTCCAGCAAAAAGGTGCTTTTCGGTCCCAGTTTTGCGGAGCCACACTCACTAGTTCCACAACACTTGTCACCGCCGCTCACTGTGTCGTTGACCAAAAGACCGGTGAGCGCAGCAGCGCAGCAAATATCACCGCAGGCTTCACTCGGAGTCTTGACTCGGAAAATATCCGGCTAGTCGGGGTGTCCAAGGTCTCAGTTCACCCCGATTACGACATTGAAACTTCACGAAACGATATCGCGGTTTTGACGCTTGCCTCTGCGGTCACTGACATCCCTCCACTTCAACCTCTCACACCAGAATTTGCTGCGGAATACACGGCATCTGGTGGTGCAACTCAGGTTGCGGGTTGGGGCAACCTGGCTGCTTCAGGCAATAAATACCCGGCCGTTTTCCGCGTTGGTGACCTCACAATTTTCCCCGATGCTTCGTGCGCGGGAGGAAAACGCAATGAAATTGATGGCATCACTTTTAGTGGGTTCAATAGCCGCGATGTCGACAACGCGGTAATGCTCTGCGCGGCTGGAGTTAACTCGAAGAAGCAGATTGTTGACGCGTGTCAAGGTGATTCGGGTGGTCCATTAATCGCCGATGGCAGCCTGGGGCCGCGGCTAGTCGGTGTTGTGAGTTGGGGAGAGGACTGTGCTAGTAGTTACCCGGGTGTTTACAGTCGGGTGAGTGCTCTCAATGCGTTTCTGCAGGGCGCTGGAGCACTACCGGTCTCTGTGCCAACCGTCCCTCCAATCGTTTCGGTTGTCCCACTTCTTGGCGAATTGCAGGTAAGTGTCACGGCGGGTGACGACGGCACTGCCGTTACCCAATATGCCGTGACGGCTGTCGGCCGCAGCGCGGGCGATCCGAGTCAAGTTGAAACCTTCACCTGCTTCTCAGCGCCCACTAAAAAGAGCGTCACGGGGAATTGCTCAATAAGTGGTTTGATCACGGGATTGGAATACTCCGTGACCGCAATCTCAGCCAACGACCAAGGAAACTCACCTGCATCCGCTCCAGTGATCGCAATCCCTAGCGATCAACCTGTTGCAGGAGGTATTAAGTCCGTCAAGTTCCGCGGGAAGATTGCGACTTTCAAAGTCACGCAGTCATTACCGAATGGTTCACCAACAAAAACAGAGCGAGTGATCTGCACACCCAAGGGCGCTGGAGTCACTCGCTCTGCTCGCATTTCAAATAATTCGGCGGTCGTTCGCAACTTAAATAAAAGTCGCTACGACTGCGTTGTTCGAATTGCCACAGAAGCCGGTGTTGCTGACTCGACTTCAAAAACAATTCGTCGTGCTCGTTAACCAATTACTTGGCTGTGACAAATACTTTCAGCTTGAAAGTCTGCTCAACTTTACCGCTAGGCGCGGTCATTGTTACAACCATTGTCGCCACTCCTGGCTTTAATGCTTCCAGTCCCCAGTTGGTAACTCCGCCGCTACCAACCATGCCAGATGGATTAGGCGTAGCAGCATAAAAACCCTTGGAAAGTTTCACTGCTTTTTTCTTTCCAGTAATTTTTGCACTGACCGAGTAACCTGTGGTGGGATTGTTCTGCAAGCTGACCACAATGATGTCGTCAGGCAGCAACCGGATCTGGCCAGTCTGCATCTCAACAGAAAGGGTGTAGTCCCCCTTGGCCGGGTCTTTAGCCGCCTGAGCGGGTGCTGCTGCAAATGCAGTGAGTGCAAATGCTGTTGCGATTACTGCTACGAGAGATCTTTTGATTTTATTCATGAAAGCATTACATCACAGTTCACATATTGAACGTGCAAGCATGGCGTCACGCGTCTGTTGAGTTTGGGCTTGCACCTGAAGAAACATTGCCTCGCGGACTCTTCGCTCAGCAGAGTTTCCCCGCACCATGGCACTACCCGAGGTTGCCGTGACAACCGCAACCGAGCAAGTGAGGACAAACTCCAAAATCTCAATGCGCAATGCGACTAGGTCCCCGCGATTTGAATCTGGGTCGTCAATCTCTTGGTAAGAGCGGGTACGTAAGTCCTCAAATCTTCTTGCTAACTCGTGGGCGAGTTCTTCACCCTTTGCCTGCTTGCGGTTGATTGACACCCGATTCAATTCTTCAATAGCAGCACGGGCTACACCCAAGGCTGCTGGATTTGGTAGGACTGTCTTGAGCGCGTCAGCCTCAAGCC
>ERZ807291.1828-NODE-1828-length-33667-cov-85.285047_pt1 | contig 33667 bp, 33 predicted proteins | sample MGYA00521257_ERZ807291 | MGnify/ENA primary metagenome ERZ807291 (study PRJEB31413, sample SAMN03169783) | marine metagenome | biome: Marine; feature: Water; material: Subsurface seawater | place: North Sea | collected 2011-04-28 | depth 1 m m ...
TATTTATTGTTACCAATGCCAAATGTGAGTAATCCTTAAAATCGACTGTCTTTGGGGTTATAATTTTTGTCGATGATTTTAAAACGACAGTTTGTTTTTTAACAGCTGTTCTTTGGAGATTTTCTTCGATGGCTTGAGACTGAATTTGGCCAAACGAAACCATTGGAACGAATATAAACAGTAGAATAAGAAGAAGCTTTTTCATAAAAACAGTTTTTATACAGGAGAACATATTTTGAATCAAAATCCTATGGACAGCTATAAATTGCGATAATCTTTCCATCACTTTTTTGCACCTCAACGATTTTATTATAATCGCGAAGCTTCATAAAGGCAAAACCTTCGGTGTCAAATAATAAACTGTGGGAGAAGGTATAATTGTTATTGTATATAATAGAATCTCCAACAACAGGCTCGGCCGAAGCCCCAGAGTGATACGCGATATTATAATAATCAGCATTACTTAAAGAGCATAAATATCCTTCATTAGCAATTTCTATGCTATTGGAAACAGTTGTGGTTTTGTAATTATTACCGATATATAAAGGCCACGGGCAACCACTTAAAGAAGCTACGCCTGCTGCATAAGGACAGCTATCAAAAGGGTCTAAAATCCCATCATTATCAGTATCTGGGATACAGGTTGGACAACTTGCATCAGCCACATCTCCGATTACATCATCTAAATCATCTAGAGCTGCTGCTGCATAATACCAGGTAAAAGAATCAGATTCGTTCACAGCTAAATCATTCATTCTAACATACATGCTGTAAGACCCGTCTATTGTGTTTGAAATTAAAGCAGATTCCGGATCTAAGTTTTCTGAGGGGTTAAAGTTAAAGTCAAAACCAGCATGCGAATTATTTGCATTACTCGCCAAAGTAAAAAATAAAATACCTTCGTCTGGAGTTGTAATACGAAGTGCTGAAGATACTTCAGTCTGTAAAGTTAATGGTTGAAAAGCACCACTGACTAGATTTCCGCGAACTATGGTGGGTGAGTCGGTACCACCAGCATAATCATCTCGAGTTCCAATCCAATACCGTAAATTTGTAATCGCAGCTGCCCCAATATTTTTGGCAGTAGTTGTTACTTCTATAAAATTATCTCCCGCATCAATATTAAAGGAATTTATAAGCTCGAGTTGAGCAGTACCCACAGTAATATTCCCTTTAACTTTAATAACACCCGATCCACCACTGAAACCACTTGAATCAAAAACCTGACCAGCCATAATTGGATTTGGTTGTAAATCGCCTGTCGTATTCCATGTATTTGTCCCATCTCCTCCAACGCCAAATTTAGAGTCTAAAGGATAAGGATTTGGTGCTATTGGAACAGCTAGAAGTCCGTCCGTATACGTTAATTGACTCCAGGTACTTCTAATATTTAAGTAAAACGGTTGTTTGAAGTTTCCGGATGTATTTATTGATAATTCAACTCCATCACCAAAGCGCATATTACCGTTATTAATTACCTGATTTGCACCTGTGTATTGGCAGAAAGAGTACAGACTATTTAAAAATAACCCCAAGAAAAAGATATTTTTTGTCATAAACATAGTAACACAACTCAAACAGAATTTTAGTTACAGATCATTGATCTGGATTCTTGCTTTGTTCAAATATAAGTTATAAAAACTTCATGAACTTTAATTTCAGCCCTTTATGATAAAACTACAAAACGTTTGCTTTTTGAGAAAGCCCAATTGCTGTCCCTAAAAATTATCCTTTTCAAACGCTTTAAGGCTCCAGACCATCTCAGGATTTTCAATCAAATCAGGATCAATTCCAACGGCCTTTGCATGAATGTCTTCATCAACACCATCAAATCGTACAACCCAATGATCTATCTTATTGATTTTAGAAATGCCTTCGATTAGCTCCGCATCAATGTTGTGTTCTTTTTTTAAATAGTGTGAAAAGAAATAACAGCTTTTCCAACTCTGCTCTTTTTTTGGTTTGAAATCTAAAAGAAACCTATCGATTAATTCCTGTCGTGTCATTCGTGTAAAGTATAAATTAGTGTTCCATACAAAGAACGGAAAAGCTTTTGGAAAACACCGAATAAATAGTATTTGTAATTAAGTTGAAACGAGCTACGTAATATTCCTTACCTTTATATTGTAAATATGGTGCCAAACCACTTTACATTATTGAGGAGCAGAACTTTTTCCGGAGGTCTGCTCTTTTTTTTGGAGACAAACGTTGTGTTCAAACTAAGGATGTCCTGCTTAATTACAACTGTCTTTTACCCATTGAGCTGATGCATAATGACCAAGGCTTGCTGCTTTTCGCCAATCTTCACAGGCTCCTTCAAAGTCTTCTATGTTTTCTCTGGCAATGCCTCTTTCACTATACCCATAAGTATAAGTAGAATCCAACATTATCGACTCTGTATAATCTGTAATAGCCCCTTTGTAGTCTTCTAACTTAGTTTTTGCAATACCTCTTTTGTAAAAAACATCTGCATTGTCAGACTTGATTTCTATAGCTTTCGAAAAATCAGCGATTGCAATGTTGTATTTTTTTAAAGTGACTTGTATATTACCTCTTTTAATATAAGCATCTGGCTTTTCAGGATTAAGAACGATTACTTTTGTATAATCATCAAGTGCACCTGCTGTATCTTTTAATTTAAGCCTAGCATTTGCTCGGCTGAGATAAACTCCAGTATTTTTTGGGTCTAGTTCTAGAGCTAAGGAAAGATCAGTAATAGCTCCTTGATAGTCTTTTAGTTTAGTCTTGGCACTTCCACGGTTAATGTACGCTACAACATCTGGAGTCAGTTCAATTGTTCTCGTAAAATCTTCAATTGCTCCGATATAATCTCTCAATTTGAACTTCGAAAGCCCTCTTCTAAAGTAAGCAGAGCTATAATCAACATCCAAAGCTACCGTTTTCGAAAGATCCTCTATTGCCTTATTATAATCCCTTGATTTGTATTCTGAATATCCTCTGAAGTAGTATGCATCAGTATTTTCAGGGGCTATTTCTATAGCTCTAGTAAAATCTATAATAGCTTCAGAATGCGCTCTTAAATCAGCTTTTTCCTTACCCGAAATAAGGAACTCATCGGCCGTTTGTCCATAAGAAACCCAAGGGATAAAGAGAACAAGTAGTAGTTTTTTCATAAAATGTGCTTTAAAATAAATATAGAATTACGTGTAAGTTAAACGTTATTTTTTGTCCCACAGAAGCATCGCCTCATTTTCAATAATAGTATTCCCGATGTTTTTTAATTTTGATTGGTCGAGCATTGCTTTTGCAACACTTTCGCCCCGTATTGCTCGGATTTTTTTGGGCATTAAAAAGGAAAACAGGGGCATTATAATTTGAGCCAATCGCTCGCCAGGTCTAAATTCATTTCTTTTCCCGAGTAAAAGCGAAGGTCTGAATATTGATGTGGCGGTTAATTTTAGATTCAATACAGCGTCATCAATTTCGCCTTTTAAGCCCATGTAGAAATTTGAACTCGAACTGTTTGCTCCAGCTGTAGAAATAAATAAAAAATGATTGACTTCTTTTTTTTTGCATCCCAAAGCAATGTTATGACTTATGTCATAGTCTATTTTGCGGTATGCTTTTTTGTCTCCTCTTACATGAGCTTGAGTAGTGCCAATACAAGAAAAAACCACATTACTATCTCCTATACTTCGTTCAATTGCTTGAGGATTTGAAAAATCAATTTGAAAAACCTCCATTTTTTCGTGCTGCTTCTCGAGAGGATTCCGTGTTACAACATTGACTTTTGTAAAGGTTTCATCTGCCAAAATAAGGTCTAATAAGAAACCTCCAATCAGCCCAGTTCCCCCAAAAAGAGTTGCTTGTTTTTTGTTCATTATTTTTGTGTAATGTTGCGCTACAGTTTTTTATTATTAAAAAAACAGGTAGTAAAGGGCTATTTTTTCTTTTTTCTGTTCGCAATCTTGTCGCCTTTTCTTTGCGGCTTGCTATACTTCTTGGCAATCTTAAATTTATAAGATCCACCTAAATTAACCTTTCGGTTTTTGGGCTTTTTTTCTTCCATTACTTCAAAGGTAATAAAACATATACTGGTCTATCTAAACGAGTTGATTAATACAACATATTCCTTATGAAGACTCCCTATTATTAATCATTTGAAGCCTCATACCTTCTTGTTGTCTAGTCTGTTTTATAAATTAATTTTTCAAATAATCAGAAAGCAATTCTTTTGGGGATGTTCTTTTGTAAATTTGCAATTCAGAACACCCTTTGAAAATGAAACAAGAAGACAAAAACAAAATTAAAGAGTACAGCAAACAAACTCCCTTGTACTTGAGTAGACGTAAATTCGATGCTAGTGGAGCACTTACCGAAGTACAATGCAGCAGCTGTAAAGAATTTAAAGCTCTTGATGAATACGCAAAGAATAGAACTCAGATCGACGGATTGGAGCATAAGTGCAACGTTTGCAAAAATTCAAAGTAATTGTGTAATTCTTTTAACTAAGTACACATTTTATTTCTTGTGTAGCCAAAGTGGGCAATTTTCCATTCTTTGTTTTCTTTCACTAAGTAGAATAAATCTACTCCACAGTGAGAAAACTTTCCATTGCTAAAAAAATCATAGGGTGCCCATACCGACGCAATATTTCCGTCTGTAAGTACAACAGCATCCCAATAGCGTTCACGAAAGCTGTCCTCTATGTCTTTTAGCCCCTCTAACAACGTGTCGTTATCGTAAACGGTAGTTTTTACTTCGCCTTGATCAACAAGCGTGACAATACGCTGAATTCCTTTGTGTGATATGGAATCAAAAATACTTTTGTCTTTTGAATTAACAGCCGTCATAAAAACATCAATCACCTTTAAAATGTCTTTTTTATCTCTTTTTTCAGCTTCAGATCCAAAGGGTTTGGTCGCATATTGCAATGGAGGATTTTTTGAGATGGATTCTTGTGTATACCCAACAATATGGGGTAGTAGTACTAAAATAAAAAGTATCTTTTTCAAACGAATTTATTTATGATTTATAAAGTCTAAAGATAATAAAACCTCCAGCTAACATCAGAAAAATCAATTTTTAGTTTTATTTTGCAAATGATTACAAATAAAAAAAATGAAGCTTTTCTTAAATTCAATTTTATCCAGTCTTGTTTTTTGTGCCTGTACAACAAGCACACAATCTTATGAGTCTGTCGAGAAAAATCAAGATTTTAGAGATGCAGTATTGAAAGAAAATAATGGAGATTATGTGCTTTTAGGCAACGGATACACCTATTATGAAGAAGCAAATAGTGAATCGAAGGAAGGAAATATAATCTTAGTTCACGGATTTTCTGTTCCGTCTTATATTTGGGAAGTAACGTTCAACACCCTTAAAGAAAAAGGGTATCGCGTTGTGATGATGGACCTTTTTGGGCGTGGGAATTCGGATAATCCCGACCTGCCGCAGACTGATGAATTGCGAGCACAACAAGTTCTTGACTTAATGGATGCACTTGGTATTGAAAAAGCAGTTTTAGCTGGTTTGTCAAATGGAGGGCGGATTATTTCAAAAATGGCAGTATTGGATGCTTCAAAAATTGAAGCCTTATTTTATGTTTCTTCTTCTAGCTTTGTAGACTACGAATCACAAATGGATACGACTGTTTCACCAGAAGAAATAACGTCTTTTATCGAGACATATCCTACCCGATCTGCTGGTCAACTTGAAGATTTTTATGCTCCAGAGCAGTTTCCAGAATGGCCACAGAAATATGAGAAACTACTTTTCTATAAAGGCTTTGCTAAAGCTTTGCTTTCGACTCAAAAAAACCTGACAACCATGGACGAGATTCACCAAACCATCGACTCTTTGGAACTTCCTGTTTATACGTTTTGGGGTGTTCACGATAAAGTAGTAGTCTATACCGATTTCGATAAAAAGCTAAACAAACTGCTACCTAATATGAAAGAATATTTTATTGAAGAAGCCGGGCATTTGCCTCATATGGAAAATAAAAAAGTTTTTGAAGACTACTTTCTGTCTTCTTTACAAGAAGTGATATCTGAATAAGATTTTGGGTTCTAGATGCGTCAAAAGTCTTCAAAAATTGATAATTTTAAAGAACGTAAAGTAAAAATAATGGCTAAAATTAAATACGAAACAGAAGAATCAGTTTGTGCATGTGCAGTATCCCTTAATTTTTTGGGTGATAAATGGTCTTTGATCATTATTCGGGATTTATTTAGAAATAGAAATACGTTTTCTCAGTTTTTAAAAGAGTCTGCAGAAGGTATTGCGACAAATATTCTCGTCGATCGATTGAAAAAACTAACCTCAAATGATATTATTGGCTATAGAAGAAATTCTAATGACAAAAAAATCAAAGAATATTATTTGACTGACCGAGGTGTAGAATTATACCCAATACTGTATGAACTTCAACTTTGGACTATAAGAAATGTAGATTTTAACTATTCTGAAAATACAACTAAATGGAAGAAATTTACGGAAACAAACACTGAACAAGAGGTCGTGAAACATTACATGGATGAATATAAAAAAACACGTTTAGAACAGTTTGGATTCTAACAATTAAAAAATAATATTTTAGTTGTTAATTGCAATTAACAACTAGTTTTGTATATTTGATTATATTTATAAATCAAATTCAAATGAAAAAACTGTTATTATTTACACTGCTATCTGCTTTCACATTTACAACTTTTGCACAACGAAATGCAAAAGCTGAATATTGGAATACCTTCCACTATAAAGCTAAAGACGGGATGGAACAAAAGTTTTTGAAAGCTGCTGCAATCAAAACAAAAAAGTTTAATTCTGATCCGACAAATCTTATTGTAACCTATAGAGTGACTACTGGTGATAAGGCTGGAGTATACGAAAGAATTATGCCGTTTCAGACGGCAAAAAGTTATGATTTAGACACCTCTAAAGAATCAAAATACTGGGAAGATAATGTTAGTCCATTTGCAGATCCAGATGGGGGAAAACAAGTATGGCAGCGTATGAAGTGGGCCGATGTAAACATAGACCCCAAAGCACCTCCATATAAGCACCTTTCAAGAACACTTTTCATTATCAAGCCAACGCACCGAAATCATTATTCAAGATGGACAGAACGTATAGGGAAAGTTTTTGCAAAAAGAATGCCTGATGCTTCTAGAATTGTAATGAGACTTCATTCAGGCGGACAACGCAATATGTATGTTTCTTACATGGGTTACAATACATTTGAAAACAATAATCCAGAGCTAGAGACAACCTGGGAAGAGGATTACAATGAAATGTTCGGTTGGGACACTTGGACAACAGACCTAGCATTGTTCAACGAATCTAAAGAAATGATTTTTGGTGAACAACGTGTAAGCTTAGAATTAGTTGAAGAATTATTGCCAAACAACTAGTAAAACAACTTTAATTAAAAAAGCCTCCTTCTGGAGGTTTTTTTAATTCAATAAGTTTTTAAATACTGGCCTAGAATTTCCAACATCTCAGGAAAATTTGCTCTTCCAAAACCTACGCGAATATACTTCCCACGATGGCCAAACATTTCAGACGGAACGGTCATAATACCTGTTTTCTCTACCATCTGATTACTGAACGCTAAGGATGAGGTTTTGATGTCCAAGGGAACAAATGAGGTAGAACCCGCCTTAGGTGGAGTAAAAGAGGATAGAATCGGGTTTTCAGTAACAAAGGCATCGAAAAGTTCAATATTCGCTCTTATCTTTTTAAGATTAGGGAGTAGAAACGCATCCAAATGATTCAATGCAATGATCGATAGAATTTCACTTGGAGCACTATTACAAATACTGAGGTAATCTTTATAAGCAACTACTTTTTTAAGAAATTCAGCATCTTGAGCTACCAACCAACCTGTCCGCAAACCTGCCAATCCAAATGTTTTTGAGGTACCCCATAGGCTGATCCCCTTTTCGTAAACATCAGCAATAGGCGGCAATTCTGATGCGCTACTAGCAATAAGTTTATGATACATTTCATCTGAAAAAACATAGATGTTGTGCTTTCTAGCAATGCGAACAACTTCATCCAACTGCTCACGTGTAAGATAACCACCAGTCGGATTGTGAGGAAAATTTAGGATTATTAATTTTGTATTTTTCTGAATCAGTTTTTCTAAGTCAGTTGTATCAAATTCCCATATTTCTGAACTGGGCTTCCAAAACGAGAGCTCGCAACCAATGGCATTTACAACCTCAGATAATGATTGATAACAGGGCGAAACGGTAACTACATGATCAGTTGGATTGAGCAACACATTCATGCTAATGAAATTCAGTTCACCAGGGGTAGCAACAACAATATTTTCTATAGATTTTATTTTGTAATACTGCAAAATTGCCTCCCGTAACAGAGGATCTCCCTCGCTTTCAGTATAGCCAAAGGCCATTCCTTCCCATAATTCCAATTCGTTTTTAGTCGCTTGCGCTAAGACATATTTCAATTCATAACCATCACAATCGGAACTGGAGAGCAAGTATTTTGCTGTGAATTCGTGTTTTGCAAAATAGCGTTCTAGCTTAAATTCATTTATTTTCATGGGTCTTAGGTAGGAGAAAAATTTAAAAATATGTTTTGGGTAATAAGATACAATATCTCAACTTATTTTTTGGGAATTATGGGAGCCCGCATAAAAAACCCCTCTCGTTAGAGAAGGGTTTGTTCAAATTTAATAACCTCTTCATGAAGAAATTAATTTCAAAAACCTCGTCATATAAAAGATATTTTTTATTCCTCAGTAGTAACAGGCTCTTGTATGCTTGTAGCATTCATCATTCCTGTTGCATCAAAAAAGTCTCCCTGTTGTTGAATTAAACCTTCTGCATTGAAATTGAAAAAATGATAACTCTTAAGATTCAAACGTATTCCGGAGCTAGCACTCACACCAGTCCAAGTTCCGTAAGTTCTTACACTTCCATCTAAATCCCCTTGTTCATCTGTTCCCGGAAGCCAAACGTTTGCTTCGAAATTGATCTCATCAAAAGCCATATGATAGCCTTTTAGTAGATCGCCAAAAGCTTCTTTATTTAGTGTTTTAGAACCGTAAGCAGCAGGTTCCATAGTCATATCTTCGCTCAACAAAGCAAGTTGAGCTTCTAAATTTTCTTCTCCATGGAGAGTAAAAAGTTTTTGAGCCGTAGCAAGATTTTTTTCATAATTGGGATTGGTTGGTCCAGTACATGAAATGAAAGGAAGCACCAATAAGGCCAGTAGTATTTTTTTCATAATAAAATAATTTAGTTGTTAATTGAAAGTAACATACGATTTATTGATTAGTCAATGGTTTTTAGTGAAATCTATTTTCTTTTAAGCCCGTACATAGAACAGAAGCAAAAGAACTACTATTAGAATGTTTGTTCTTTTCAATAAATTTACTCGCTTATTTCAATTCCTTTTTCAAGAGTCAAAAATTAAATAAAGCGCCTACAAATCGATTGTAGGCGTTCTATTTTTGGTATAAAACGAATAATCTAATCAAGATTTAGCTTAACGTACGGATAAAACTTTTCTCAAAATGTGAGATTTTTTCAGGGTTCGTATAGCATCAATTGATTTCCAAAATTTCGTATCTGCCTCATTCATCGCTATCGAACCGTTCCGAGATTCATAAATGGGTTGGAGAGAAGAATAGAAATCGGCTGTAATGTAGTTTATGGGTTTTTCCGATCCAAAATGATTCAATACTTTGTGAAGTGCCCATCCGTTTCTTATTTTCTGATCTTTGAACATCGGTAAGAACGTTTCTATTTCCATTTTCTCATAGGCAGCAGTCTGATATGGGTCTACTTCCATATAGTTTATCACAGCATAGTTAGAAGGACCATTTTCTTCTTGAGTTCCATAAGAACCTTTAATGGAAGTAGTGACCCCGTATGATCTGATGTAGTGACTCATAGCCTTCTCTAAACCTGCTCCCCAATCTTCTTTACTCACACCCTCTAGCTTTTCAATTGGTGTGTTTTTTCCGATGGTCTCAAAATCTTTAACCAGCGAAACGTAAATGTAAGTCGTAGTCATTGCATTGACTTCTGGGTTTATTATTTCCCACATATCCCATCCAAGGATGTCCCCATTGGCGATTCGTTGTTTGTGAAATTTTGTGAAATACGCTTTTTCAAGCTCAAGATGTTTTGCAACATCAGTATTGTTTATTTCACCATACCACATTTCTAAGATGGTTTCATCGTTTTGAGCCTCAGCATTTATAAAGCTTAATGACAGTACTAGTAATCCTAATAATTTTTTCATAATTATAATGGTTGTTTATTGCAAGTTAAATAAATATCTTTAGAAAAGGACAATTGATTTTTTCGATTTAAAACAATTCATTAGCCCTCTTGAGTTTAAAGCCGAAAGGTTCATTAGGGAAGTGATACTATACACAGTATATTTAATTGTACCTTAGAAAAGAATTATTCAACAAAAAAGGCGCAGAAGAGTGCGCAGTATAAAATTAAGTAATGAATCTAACTTTAAAAAAACTCATTAACAGAAGTTTAGTGTATGTCCCTTTTGCATTGTGCATTGCACTTTTAATGTTTAGTGACACGTTACGAACGTTCACCATTTGGAACGGGGGAATTCAATTACTTCTTTTCGTCTTGGTTGTTTGCATCCCAGCATACAGAACCAAACGCATGTCTTATGTAGACATTGGATGGCCTTGGGGGTTGGTTTGCATTGGCCTGCTTGTGTTGTTTTTAGGAGAAGGTTATTGGCTTCGAACCTGGCTTGTTGGAGGTATGTATTTGTTTTCTGGGTTGCGAATGGGAGCTGGAGCCTTGGTTCTATGGAAAAAAGGACATTTAGACTCGGAGCTCTCACGCTACCAATTTCAGCGTAAACGTTGGGAAAAACAGGGGTATACAAACGAAGACCTTTCCCTGCAATACGAAATTATGATTCAGTGTTTTGCTAATATTACTTTTTTGGCCCTCCCAGCCATGCTTCAAGCATACAATCCAAATGAATTGATCTCTCCCCTAGAAATTATAGGTTATGTACTCTGGTTTGTATTTCTTGCTTTGGAACATATTGCTGATTTACAAAAACAAAAATTCTTGAAACAATGTTATTTAGAAGGCAAGAAAAGGCAAGTTTGTAACGTTGGTCTATGGAAGTACACCCGCCATCCAAATTATTTTGCTGAGTGGATGGTATGGAACGCCCTTATAATAATATCCCTCCCATCTTTGAACGCATATTTCACTAACGAAGGCACCCTCATTGGTTTGGGTGTTTTGGCATCGCTGCTCTATGTTTCTCGAATTATGTACACTACTTTGGTTTATTATACCGGTGCAGTCCCTTCCGAATATTACTCTGTCCAGAAACGCCCAGATTATAAAAAACACCAACAAACCACCAATATGTTTTTCCCAGGAAAACCTAAAGAAGAACAAAGCATTTAAAAATCATATATGAATCCAACTAAAGAATTTGACATTATTGTCTGGGGAGCTTCTGGCTTTACCGGAAGACTTGTAGCAGCATATCTGTTTAAACAATACGGCGTCCAAGGCGACCTTAAATGGGCTATGGCGGGTCGAAATCAAGAAAAACTAGCCGCAGTTCGAGCGGAGGTTGCCGATAGTTCGGTACCAATAGTTGTTGCAGATAGCAATGACGAAGCAAGCTTGAAAGCCATGATTTTACGCACTAAAGTAGTTTGTACCACCGTAGGACCTTACGTTACGTATGGATCCAAGTTGGTGGCAGCTTGTGTTACGCATGGTGCACATTATTGTGACTTAGCAGGAGAAGTTCAATGGATGCGACAAATGATCGATAAACATCATGAAGAAGCTCTAGCCAATGGAGTAAAAATTGTTCATACCTGTGGCTTTGACTCCATCCCATCCGATATGGGTGTTTATTTCACTCAAAAAGAAGCTTTAGCTCAAAAAGGGCAACGTGCAAAGCGTATTCGCATGCGAGTAGCTGGAATGCGCGGTGGACTAAGTGGTGGTACATACGCAAGTTTGAGTAAGGTTATGGAAGAGGCTATGCAAGACAAGAACATCTATAAAGTTTTAGTAAATCCCTACGGCTTAAACCCAAAAGACAAACAAGAAGGTGGAGACCATCCGGATTTACAAAAAGTAATTTTCGATCCTACTTCTAAAAGCTGGATTGGGCCGTTCATTATGGCAGGAATCAATACCAAGGTGGTACGACGTTCCAATGCTTTGAGTGGATATGCCTATGGAAACGATTTTCGATATGACGAAGCAACAATGAGTGGGAAAGGGTTTAAGGGAAGATTTAAAGGTAATATGTCGGCACTTCCTTTAATACTGATGACTGCAAAACCGGGATCAATTTTAAAACGTATTGCTAATAGAATGTTCCCTAAGCCGGGAGAAGGTCCGACTAAAGATCAAAGAGAAAATGGATTCTACAGCCTCCGATTTTATGCAACCCTAGAAGATGGAACTACGGCACTAGGAAAAGTAACGGGCGATAAAGATCCAGGTTATGGCTCAACTTCCAAGATGTTGGGCGAAGCTGCAGTCTGCTTGGCTAAAGATTCCTTACCCGAAATTAGTGGCGTTTTAACCCCATCGACTGCAATGGGCGACGCTCTTTTAGACCGCCTAGAAAAACATGCGGGATTAACGTTTAGCTTTAAATAGTAAAACGAAACCTTACTTTGTTCCTTGAACGGAACCCATTATTATATCAAGAAAAAGAAGTTTGTGAAAGCGGGGCAGTTGTGCTCCGCTTTTTGTTGTTATCCATTGTTCCCAACTAGCAGAAATGCCTTGAACAGGAATGATTTGTACCCACATTTGAAAGGAAGTTGGGAACCCTTGCGCATCCAAATGCCATAAATAAGAATCTCCAGGGGTAGTGCCCCCAGAAGTATAGGTAATTAAAAGCGCATCAGAGCCATCTTCTTGTTTCACCAAGCGTCGCTCCACACCAACATCAAAAACTTTATAGGGTGCAACGAGCCAAAAAGAATCGTTATTGAAATAGGCTAATGCTTTATTGATTAATTGCTCTTTTTCCTGTCCAGAATAGAGTTGCCCTCCAACCGATACAGCTGAGTTGCTCTTGTTTTTAAGATCCAATTGAACTGTGATATCATCCCATTGAACACTGCAACGGTTTTGATTTTTAGACCATTGGTAGTGATGCTTATCTCTAAAAGTCCAAGCGAGAGAGTTGGTTTCTTTATAGGCTTCATAGTTCAAGGCATCCAACATTTTGTTGGCTAATTTATCGGCAGCTATACCTTGTTTTCCCGTTGGGAGCTCTTCATTGTAAGTGAAGTAAAAAGCACTACAGAACAGAATAAGGAGGCTAACAAGTGTAAGCATTGCAAACACTACAATTTTGAATATCTTTTTCAACAATAAAATTTTTGTCAAAGATAAATGTATCTCCTAAACCGACAGGTTTCTGGGTATTTAATTTCAAGTAGAGTCAAAAAATGAAGTAGAATAGACTTCTTTATCATCGTTTTGTTTTTAGATTAGTTATACTTTTAAAAAAAACATCGATATGAAAAATGCTTCTTTAGTTTCTTTTTTCTTGCTTTTAGGCTTAATCTATTTTAGTTTTTATAGTCTTATGCCCCAGACGATATCGTCACTAACTGCTCCAGAAGTAGAATTCTCTACCGATAGAGCACTCATTCCCCTCAAAGAAATCTCTAAAGCTCAGCACTATGTAGGAACTGCAGAAAACAAACGCGTACGTGAGTTTTTAATTCAATCCCTAAAATATCTTAGCCTTTCCCCAGAAACTCAACAAGGATATATTTTGAACGAAAGACGCGGGCGCATGAATCAACCTGTAAACATTATCGCTAAAATTAAAGGTTCAGAAGCAGGTAAAGCCCTTCTTATTTTTTCACATTACGATAGTGCGCTAACCCCTTCTTTTGGAACTAGCGATGCAGGAAGCGGAGTGGTCGCTATCCTAGAATCTCTCAGAGCATACAAAGCCAGTGGAAAACAGCCCAAGAACGACATCATTATTTTATTTACCGATGCGGAAGAAGTTGGACTCGTTGGAGCCAAACTATTTGTACGTTCGCATCCATGGGCAAAGAATATTGGTTTGGCACTCAATTTTGAAGCTCGTGGAAGTGGTGGTCCTAGTTCCATGATTGTCGAAACCAATCAGGGAAATAAAAACCTAATCAAAGGGTTTATAGAAGCCAATCCCGAATTTCCAGTTGCCAGTTCACTTTTATATAGCGTTTATAAAATGTTACCAAACGATACCGACTCTACCATTTTGAGGGAAGAAGGCGATATCGATGGTTTGTTCTTTGCTTTTATTGACGATCATTTTGACTATCATACGGCAGGAGATAATTTTGAACGAATGGATCGTAACTCACTAGAGCATCAAGGAAGTTATTTAATGCCTTTGCTGCATTATTTTGCAGATGCAGATTTAGAGCAAGTCAAAAGCGATGAAGACTATGTATACACGAATTTTCCAATACTGAAAATGATAGCCTATCCTTTTAATTGGGTGATGCCTTCTGTTTTTGGAGCGGTTCTGTTGTTTGGGGGCTTACTTTTTTTTGGATTTAGAACGAAAAAATTAAAACCGATTTATATTGTGAAAGGTTCGATACCGTTTTTATTTGCTGTTGCGGGAGCTCTTTTTATTGGTTTTTATGGATGGTCAACACTACTTAAAATATACCCACACTACCAAGAAATCCTTCATGGATTTACATACAATGGACATACCTATATTGCATTCTTCGTTTCTTTATCACTCGGAATAACGTGGTATATGTATACTAAATTTCAAAAAGAAATAACCACAGCAAACCTTTTTGTTACTCCACTTTTGGTCTGGTTGCTGATCAATATTCTCCTTGCGATTTACCTGAAGGGAGCTGCTTATTTCATCCTTCCTTTTTACTGCGCCTTAATTTCATTTGGGTTGCTTCTAAAGCAAAAAGAAGTAAATCCTTTGATTCATTTGGTTTTGGCCACCCCAGCAGTAGTTCTATTCAGTCCATTAATCCAAACCTTCCCGGTTGGTTTGGGTCTAAAGACGATTGTAATCAGCACTGTTTTTACAGTCTTACTTTTTGGATTGTTACTTTCTTTTTTGAGTGGTTATACCTACAAAAAACGCTTAGCTCAAAGCTTTGTTTTGCTTGCTCTTATCTTTTTTGTTCAAGCACATAGTACAAGTGATTTCAACGAAGACCGGAAAAAGCCCAATAGTCTTATGTATTTCCAAGACCTAGATGCTCAGCAGGCCTACTGGTTAACCTATGACACTGTATTAGACGATTGGACGCGATCGTATCTTGGCACTGAACCCAAGACAGCAGCTTCTGTTGTAACATCTGCAGCAAAAAGTAAATACAATTCAGGATACACTTTTGCAGCGGAAGCGCCTGCGAAAGTAATACCACACTATCAACCAACGCTACTTCAAGATACGCTTGTAGGAGATCAACGGACAGTCACGTTTAAATTAATTCCTCAGAAAAAATCAAATGTTCTGCGATTATATTTAGACCAAGAAATGACCTTTAATTCCCTAGCATTTAATGGAGTTGCGGTTAAAAATAAGTTGTCTTATACCGAATCCAATACTAGACTTCTTACGTTCTATGTGTATGGAATGGATGCACTTGAAGTTTCGTACACCATTTCAAAAGAACGAACCCCTTCGTTTACATTATTAGAATATTCTTTTGATCTTATGGACAATCCTTGGGTTGAAATGAAGGCACGAACCCCCAGCATGATGCCCAAGCCTTTTGTGTTTAATGATGCCCTAGTGATAAAACAAAAAATCACTCCGCATCGGAATGCATTGGAGTGATTTTAATAAAAATAGTATTGTTTTTACAAGCTAGTGCTTACCATTTACCCAGCATAACACGCGTTGAAGATCGGATTAGTTTTACCTCTCCTGTATTTTCCCAGTATTCTTTCCAAGCTGCCATTGCAGCCTTGTTGTTTTCTCTGTAGCTTCCTGAGCTCATTGCAGTTTTGAAATCATCAACTCCAACAAGGATGTAATGGGTTTCTCCATCAGGGCTTCTTCCTAAACCAACGCGTCCAAGCGTAACTCTTCTGTCACTTGGACTGTATTTGCTGTGATATTTTGTAAAGGCTTTAGCAAATTTCGTTTGATCTTCAATTCTCATCGAATAAAGGTTCTGAATGGGATGAGATCCCGGTTTTCCGAATGATATCACACTTTTTCCAGCTGCTGAAGAATAATCGTTTGTGTATCGATTCATTTTAGTAAGAAACAACTGCCATTTTGCACCTGAATCTAGAGCATATTGTGCTCCAACTGCATCAATAGTACCAGTAAAAATGAGTGAATGAGAAAAGTTCATTCCATTATCACTGAAGTGATTTTCGAATAAAAAAACAGATACACCTGCTACTTTATTTCCTTCAACTCCAAAATAATCTCCAACAAGTTTTCCAACAATCTCTACGTCTTCAGGAGCAACTGTAAAATTGTAAGCTGTCCAATGGTATTCTTGGGCAGAAAGAAATGTTGTGCATAATGTAAATACACCTAATAATAAATTTTTCATAATAATATAGTTTTAAATCTTTTCGAAGTTACAGATATAAAACAATGATTGCAAATAGCAACTTAAATAAATAAAGTAGTCTGCCAGAAAATGTAGCCGTTTAAAACCATGTAAAAAAGAGAAGGAAACGATTGAATCCAGTTGTCTTTTATTTTTAAACGAACAATGAAGCCGAGAAGCATTAAAATGCTTAATCCCAGAGAACTAATAGACCAAATCAATCCACTTTGACTTGCACACAAAAGGCCAATGGCGCCAACGATTTGAAAAAACCCAGTTGTTGTTCTGAAACGAGCCAGTTGATACCGCTGAAATTCTAAAACCATTTTATTACTAAAAAAACAGCTGAATCCAAAGCCAAGGAAAGAGAGCCCAGAAAAATAAGATAACCAGTAAATTTGAGACATTTACAGGAGGTTCATTTGACCAGCAACAAGAAATAGGGAAAGACATAGTAGACTAAAAGCCGGAAGGTATTTTTGCATCGGATTGCGTACACTAAAGTGTGCGTAAAGGGCGCAAAGCATTAAAAATGCAATCACCCCAGAAGGAACTAGAATGAGAGCAGGATACCAAATACCTGCAACCAAAAGTGTTGCCATTGCTATTTTTGCAGCTCCGACCACACTACGAAGCAAATCGGGTAAGCCAAAATGATTGAATTCTATTACAATATTATCAAATCGAAAGACCCAAACAATTAATATAGATGCAGCAATTACGATTTGAGAAAGGGTGGTTATTAATTCCATTTTTTATTTAAATATAGTAAATATCTTTAGGTAAAGCACAATTAACTGTTTTTAAGAACACCTAACCTAGAAAATCGAATTGATGCAATTAATCCGAGAGCAGAAAATAGCGCTAACATCATGAAAACCTGTTGATGTCCAACACTTCCGGGGGAATTATCTAATAAGTACCCCATGATTGGTCCCACAAAAATATCTGGAGTATACCCCACAACAGATATTAATCCGACCGCCGTTCCGGTTATTGCGAGGGGAATTTTACCTTCTTGTAAAACAGCAAAATATAATGTTCGAATGGCATAGGTTCCTGTTGCGGTAATGATTAAGGATAAGAAAAACAAAAAGTTCAACCCCGACTGAACCAGTCCAGTTGCAAAAATAAGTGCCCCACTCAACATCACAGCAAACCCAAAAATAATCCATAAAGATCCTCGAGACTTGTCAGCCAATAAACCAATGACTACGCAAACAATCGGTCGGATATACAGTTGGAACGTCCCAACCTGTGCAGCTTTTACTTCATCAAAGAGCATGATTTCTGAGGCGTATAAAGAAAAAATATCAGTCAGTTTATAACCCACATAAGCAGATAATACAATCAACATCAACCACCATACAGAAGGAATTTCGAATACCTCTTTAATGTTTTTTAAAGAAGAATCAGATGTATTTATTGGTGCATCTGCTTTTTCAGAATTATCCATAAAGAAGAAGACGAGCCCTCCAACAATAAAGGCAAGCCCAGATGCGAATAGAATGACATAACGAAAGGCATCTTGACGTTCCACAAGCATAGCAGTAGCGATATTACTCGGCAGGATTACGGAAAAAATGTAAACGCCAATTGCACCAATGGTAGCTGCAACAAACCCACGACCGCCTTCTAAAAACCCAAAAGCACTTCCTTGTTTTGTTGTTCCTCCCCAAACGCGTGTAGCCTTGATCATAGCCCCCCAAAATAGAAAAATTGTAGTAAAGCCCCAATAGCCATAGATTAATTGTAATGTGTCGATAGAGGGGAATGTTGACAAAGCCAAACCTCCTAATGCCGTTAGAAATAAAGACCCAGCTATGAGTTTTCTTGGGGAGAACTTATCAGCAATAGCGCCTCCGTATAAATACGACAAAAGGGCGACGGTTCCATAGATTGAAAAACAGCCCCCGAGTTGAAAATTGGTCAGCTCAAATACGTCTAAAAAGGTGGGCCTAAAAATCCGAGGTAATACAAAGGGTAAAATAAAAACAGATTCCCCCGCTAGAATTAGTAAGATAATTTGAGCAATAGAAGCGGTCGATTTTTTTTGTTGCATGCTAGAATTTTGATGTTCTAACAAGGTAGACAATTAAAAAACGAATAGTCTCGTAAGAAGGAAAAACTCGATGATTATAAACAAGAATATTTGGCAACGATTAGTCCATCCGATTTACGAACCTCAAGGATTCTATCAAATCCTCGAAGATGAAAGTAACCAAAATCAGAACCTTGAATCAAGATCGAAGGGTAGGAGTAATTCTTGTTATACAGCAAATAATTCCCGACTTGTGGCTCTAAAATAACTCCATCGTGATAGGCCTGGTTGTAGTTGTTAAATGTAACGTCATCACATAAGAATGTTTCGGAAGCAACTGCTAATGTCCCGGATACTGTCGAGGTTTTGTAGATGTTACTCAAATAGATTGGCCCTGTTTTGGGTGGATTAAAACCCACTGAATTATTGATTTGAGTCGAAGAAGCTGTATTGCTTGCTGCATCAAAAACACCCCCTAAAGCAGGAAGAACGGTTAAAACTTCTTTGCCCGACATAGGGAGTCCAATCATGGGTAGAATTAAATCAAAAATTCTATTCCCATAGTTTATTATCGAAGAAGGGTTGATGGAGCTTAAACTAGCTACACTCCCGTTTTGAACTAGGAATAGTTCGAAGTCTGTATTCAGCATTGGGTTATTTGCTGCATCGGTAAATATAGTTTCGTTAAAAACCACACGAACTGTAGTGTTATCATCTGAAATAGAAGAGCTTACTATATAGGGGTCTAACTTATCATTTAAGTAAACCTGATTAGTCCCATTAATTTGGTTTATGGCAGAAACACCAGCACAATTAAAAATAGAGGCTGGACCTGTTACTGGATTTACAGATATCAACTCATCTCCATCTGTAATTCCGTTTAAGGCAATTGTAATTTGATATTTTAGTTTGGAAGCACTATTGTCAATAGGTGTACCATCATCCCAATACCAACCCCCTCCGGGTTCTAAGAAGTCACCTCTATCTGTGTATTGGCGCAGCCCAATCCATGTGTTTGCTGTACTGGGACTATGGTTGTTAAATAGATAGTCAAATTCTTCCTGTGAATTGTATACTAAAAGGTCAGCTGGTATCCCTAGAGCAACTCCAGCAGCAGTAGCATCTGCCTTGGTATCCGTCCAAGTTTTTGCAGTATTTGCTCTATAGTAGTTGTGAGCACAAGCTGATCCAATAGGATAGGTAGCAAACCATGTATATCCAATAATAGTTTGAGACACGGTATTGATTACCTCTAATAAACCATTTAAATTTCTAGTATTGGGTAAATCATTCATTGTACTAGCACCGGTATGTTGAGCATAGTCTTCATTATTAACTCCAATCCCAGGAGAATCATTCGGTTCACCTGCATTCCAATTGGGGTTAAAATTAAAGTTACCAAGTTTAGTTATTGTTATTGGTGTATTTGAAGCAAGAGTAGCATTTCCACCACTTAAAGTCACATTAAAGTCAGAAATCTCAATACAGGTAGGTGTAGTACAGCCTGTAACTGAATAAATTTCTTCATCAAACGTAAGGTCAATACGTATATTATCGTCTGAAATACTAGTTTCGGTTACACTTGAAAACTGCGCCTTACCGCTAATTCCAATTACAAAAAACATAAAAGGGATTAACTTCAAAAAAATAGTTTTGTCTTGTTTCATTTTCACTTAAAGCAAATATAGTTGCAGTCTTCTACTAAGAAAATTTTACTTCACATCAAAGATAAGCATTTTATGAAGACCTACTGATAGCAATTCTCACGAGCTAAAACGCACGATTAAGGAGCTCGAGATAAATGCCCATCAATCTTTAATTGCAAAATAAAATTAATTTAGTATTTTAGATAAAAATAACTATATCAATATTATGAAAAAACTCCTCCTTTTACTTGTGCTTAGCACAAGTATTTCAAGTGCACAATGGGTGCAAAAAACCTCATGTGAAAAGAACGCAGCAATCATTTCAAATCAAGCTATTGAAGCCCTAACCAATTTAGAATACACCATGGCGTTAGGAATGGCCAAAGCAGCCTTGTTGATCGATTCAGACTGTGGTTGTGCGCAGTTAACTCTAGCAGCAATAAGCAGCCCATACCCAAAATGGGGTAGTCAAAAATCAAAACTAGCAGCAATTGATGTTTCTAAGTTGAGTGAAGAAGAGCAAACTTGGCATACCTATTTGATGGCATCAAGAGAGGATCGTGATGCGGTGGCTAAAATTGGAGCTTCAAAGTTACCCAATAGCCCATTGATTAATTATCTAACAACAAAATCAAAGGACATGAATTCATTCAAGTCTTTTGCAGAAGAATTCCCGAAAAATGCAGCTTCTTCTTATAACATGATGTCGTATGGATATCTTAATGGCGCTTTTGGTGAGACCAATAAGGAAATGGCAATGAAATACGTCAAGCAAGCACAACAACTTCATGATGGACCAAATTCTTATGATTCTATGGCGGAACATTATGCTACCCTAGGAGACTACGAAAAAGCACTTGAACTTGAATTGAAAGCAGTAGACTTTGCGACTTTCGGTTCAACTTATTGGAGGTCTGCACAAACCTACAGAGCCAAATTAAATCAGGCGGAGCTATCTGAAAAATTAATGCAAATGCAAAGAGAACTTCAAGCTGCAATCATGGCAGATGATTATAAAACCTATTCAAAATTTGAGCATCCAGATATTATTCACAAGACAGGAGATTCAAACTTAAACCCTTTTTATGTATTTGATAAAAGTTCTTTTGGCGGGAATGATGCTATAGATTGGAACAATTTGGACCTAAACGATATGGAAGTTTCTTATGCTCCTGACATGCAAACTGCAGTAATGACATTTTACGGTTCTGGTAGTTATGTATTCAAAGATTCTAAAGAAAAAGTAATTTATAGCACAAGAGGATCATCAGTTTGGGTTAGAACAGCCATGGGTTGGAAAATCATGCATACCTCTTGGGCGCCTAATAAAGGTGGAAATGGAATTCCACAATCGTAATCAAACACATAATCCAATATGAAAAACATATTTTTAGTACTTACAATTTTGACTTCAATGGCAGTTTCTGCACAAATTATCGTGATTCAACCGGTTGAAGTTCCTGCAGATATGACCGAAAAATTCTTAGATGTAGAACTCAATTACAGTAAAAAAACTGCTCAAAATGCAGTAAACAATGGCGAACTCGAAGGCTGGGCTGTTCTCAGAAATACTAACGCAACTGCAGATGGATATAACTATTTGTGGGTAAATGTATACAAAGATATTGCTACAGCAGTAAACAAAGGTTCTTGGTGGAACAACTCAAAAGAGGTTGTTGGAGTAGAAACCTCCATGCTCTATGGCTTTCATAATGATCTTAAAATAGATCAAAGATATTACTACAAGCTAAACGTGACGATTGAAAGCATAGCAGCAGCATCTTATGTTATTTTCAATTTCACCAATTCTACTGAAGTAGAAAAACACACCAAAGAGCTTGAGAAGTATGTTGTACCACATTTCAAAAAAATGATGCCAGAGTCAGGTATGGTTGGTTGGGGACTTAGCTCCAAAATCACGCCTCAAGGAGACAGTTATGCAACTATGATGGTTTATGATTCGTATGATTCTTTGGAAAATGCAATGATTCATTTATCTGGTGAGGGTCCAATTGCAGGCCTACCACATGAAAAAATCAGTACCATCGAATGGTCTATGCGCCCTTTGATGGAAGTTATTGTATCTACTGGTCCTAAGGAATAGTTTAGCTAGAGTACAGAATAAAAAAACCCTGCCAATAGGCAGGGTTTTGTATTATATAAAGTTTAAAAGGATATTTTATTTAGGAAGTGGTTTTTGAAACTGATTCACTACACCGATTTTTCCATCAATAATTCGGAAACTTTCTTGTGCTTCAATTCCCGATTTGGTTCCATCTTTGGCCGTTGTTTCTTCTTCGGTCCATAACAATACCCATTCATCACCAGTCTCATTAACTACAGAGACCCATACCGCAGGTTTTATAGAAAACATGGTGTTTTTTAAATACGGCTCAAACATCGTAGTAAAATCCTCAATGCCTTTGATCTCACTACCATTTCCAGCAGAAATATAAATTTCAGGGTGAATTAATGCCTTAATAGCATCGAAATCATTTATTTCAGCTGCTTTTTGAAGGTCTAAAACAATTTTAACGTTTTCAGGATTTCCAATTTTCCAATTACTAGAATAAGTTGCTTTATATCCATAATCTACAGCTTGTGAGTTCATGGCACTAATTTCTGCCATTAGCTTTGTAGGATCAAAATAGTACATTGCAGTAACAATTTTACCATCCTTCCATTGATAGGCAAAATGTCCAGGAACTTCACTTTTCGTTCCAGTAAAATTTCCTTCGCCTTTCCATAAAGCCCAAACCATGGTCCATTGCGATCCGTCTTCGTAAAGAGCAGTTTCGGTGTTTATCCAACCCCAGTTGATGTCTTTGTATAATTGATGATGCGACTTAAACCCTTGAATTAGCTCTTCTTTCGTTGCTTTTGTAGTTGATCCTAAATATACTGCAACGGAATCCACCATTAGGCTTTCGAATAATCCAAATTCGTTTGCTGCATAGTCCATTTGCATTTTTTTGATAAGCTCTGCTTTTTCGTCAAAGGTTATCTTTCCTGTGCTTTTAGGCCCTTGAGCCGATACAAACCCTCCAAAAAGAAGAATTGCAATAAATAATTTTTTCATACCATTTTGTTTATTAAATAATTATAGTTCGAAATACTTGCTATAAGCAAGGTATAAATGTATCAAATAAATACTACATCAAAAACAGCCTTAAAAAGCATTAGGCTATCTTTAATAAAAATTAGAACTATATGAAAATGATAATCCAACGAATACTCGCAATAAGTGTTGTCATCGTGCTGAGTTTAGTACTTAATTATGCAACAACTCAAGACATCATTTCTACAGAAACTGGTCAAATTGGATTTCAAGTATTGTTGATTATATACCTCATTCAGCTGGTTGTTTTTCTTATTTCATTTGTTCTAAAGACAGAACACTACTATGACCTAACGGGTGGAATTACGTATATAACGGTCATCGTGTACACCCTATACCAAAAACAACTTCTGGGTGCTTTAGATTTTCGATCCATTCTTTTAGGCGTATTAATTTTAGTTTGGGCCATGCGCCTGAGTTCTTTTTTGTTTTTAAGGATCAAGAAAGCAGGGAAAGACCGACGCTTTGATAAAATCAAAACCAATTTTACTCGTTTTATGTTGGCATGGGCACTTCAAGGTTTTTGGGTTTTTATGTGTACTCTTCCTGCAATTACAGCAATAGCCTCGGAGTTTAAAACAATCGATTACTTTTTAGTTGGTGGGGCGGCACTTTGGCTCTTCGGCTTTATAATGGAAGTTGTTGCTGATCGACAAAAGTCAGCCTTTAATCAAGATCCAAAGAACAAGGGACAATTCATTTCTACGGGCTTATGGTCCATTTCAAGACACCCCAACTATGTTGGTGAAGTATTGCTTTGGACAGGAATCGCAGTCATTGCATTGCCAACATTCAGCGGACTACAATATCTTGCCCTAATCTCCCCAATCTTCACCTACCTTTTGCTTACTCGTGTGAGTGGTGTAAATCTTTTAGAGGCTAGTGCAGACAAAAAATGGGAAGGCAATGATGCCTATATAAAGTATAAAGAAAAGACAGCTGTTTTTTTTCCTTTCATCTAGTTCTTTTGCCTGAATACACAGCCTAATAATATGTGTTGAAAAGGGAATTTTAAAAACCAAACCAACACACTTCAGCACCCTAACTTAAACGGCATTAGACCAGTGATTTTCACCCTTCAAAAATTAATTTCAAATACCTCCTATATTTGATTTAATTGGTACATTTGGCTCAATATATATTAATAGAATTAATACAGAATTGCCATGTCAAATAGTTTTTTAAAGTCACCAACACCTATAAACGAACCAGTAAAATCATACGCACCTAATACACCAGAAAGAGCTGCTGTAACAGCAATGTACGACACATATTTTTCTGAAAAAATTCATATTTCAATGAAAATTGGAGGAGAAGAAGTGAACTCTAAGGAGACGGCAACAATGCATCCTCCACACGATCACAAACACAGTATGGGAACCTACAGTTTGGCTACAGAAACGCATGTAGAGCAAGCAATCGCTGCTGCCCTAGAAGCTCGTAAGACTTGGGCATTAGTTCCTTTTGCTGCTCGTGCTGCAGTATTCCTAAAGGCTGCAGATTTAATTGCAGGTCCTTACCGTGCCCGTATTGCTGCGGCAACTATGATGGCGCAATCCAAAACCGTACACCAAGCAGAAATTGATTCTACCTGTGAGTTTATTGACTTCTTGAGATTCAATGTAAAATTTGCTGAAGAAATATACCAAGATCAACCAACTTCTTCAAAAGGGGTTTGGAACCACGTTCACTACCGTCCTTTAGAAGGGTTTATTTATGCTGTGAGCCCGTTTAACTTCACCGCAATTGCTGGAAACCTTTCTGCTGCTCCAGCCTTGATGGGAAATACCATCGTTTGGAAACCAAGTGATCATCAAATGTTCTCTGCCAAAGTCATCATGGATGTTTTTGAAGAAGCTGGATTACCAAAAGGAGTAATCAACATGATCAATGGTGATCCTGAAATGGTAACCAATACAGTTTTGAAAAATCCAGATTTTGTAGGAATCCACTTTACAGGATCAACCCATATTTTTAAAAATATTTGGCATAAAATCGGTAGCAACATCCACACCTATAAAACCTATCCAAGAATTGTTGGAGAAACTGGTGGAAAAGATTATATCGCGGTGCACAATTCGGCTAATGTAGACGAAGTAGCAACTGCTGTTGTACGAGGCGCTTTTGAATTTCAAGGTCAAAAATGTTCTGCAGCATCACGTATTTACTTGCCAAAATCAAGATCTAAAGCAATTTTAGATAAGATTGTTGCAGATGTAAAAACCATTACTCTCGGCTCTCCTAGAGAATTAAAAAACTTTATGACTGCAGTGATCCATAAAGATTCATTTGACCGTTTGGCAGCTGCTATTGATCAAGCTAAAACAGACTCCGATGTTGAGGTTTTAGTCGGAGGAACCTATGATGACTCGAAAGGGTATTTTATAGACCCAACCGTTTTGGTAACGACCAATCCTAAATACGACACCATGGAACGTGAATTGTTTGGACCCATTGTAACGGTATATATATACGAAGATGATCAATGGGAAGAAACCCTCAAACTAGTCGATGCTACTTCGGACTATGCCTTAACGGGAGCTGTTATGGCAAAAGACCGTATTGTTATTGAAAACGCACGCCTGGCTTTAGAAAACAGTGCTGGTAATTTTTACATCAACGACAAACCTAGTGGTGCAGTAGTAGGGCAGCAGCCTTTTGGAGGAGCTCGTGGATCAGGAACCAACGACAAAGCTGGATCTAGACAAAACCTTTTGCGATGGGTATCACCTCAGTTAGTAAAAGAAACCTTGATTCCTGCAACAGATTACCGCTATCCTTTTATGGACGCTTAATTGTGATGAACAGTCTTTTTGAAAACACCCGCATTGCTTTTGCATCGAAGAACGATGCAGAACTAAAAAAGAGTTTTGTACTCTTTAAGTTGATTTCGAATTCTTTTTTAACAAAAGTAGGAACAAGCTGTATTGAGTTTTTCTTAAAATTGGGCTTGCCGATCAACTTTTTGTTGCGCAAGACCATGTTCGATCAGTTCTGCGTTGGAACTACTTTGGAAGAGTCTCAAACTGTGGTTCAAAAACTCAAGGCTAGTAAAATCGATTCCTGTTTAAATTATTCTATCGAAGGGATTGATTCAGAAGCCGGTTTTGATCAAACACTGAAAAAAATCCTCCAAACGATAGAAGCTTCTAGTGTTGAAAAAGGAACTTCTTTTGCAGTAATTAAACCAACTGGATTTGGATCAACCGCCTTATTCGAAAAAGTAAGTTCAAAAATAACGCTAAGTACCGAAGAGCAGCAAGCATGGGATCGTGTAAAAGATCGTTTTCATCAGAGTTGTAAAAAAGGCGTAGCTCGCCACATCAAACTTTTAATCGATGCTGAAGAAAGCTGGATTCAACCCGCCTTGGATGACCTCTTAGAAGAGTTGATGGCGCGTTATAACAAAGAAGAGATTATGGTCTATGCGACCATTCAACTCTATTTGTCTGAACGTTTACCCTATCTTAAAACGCTACTAGAAAAATCGAAAAAAGAAGCCTATCAAATCGGGGTTAAACTGGTTCGTGGCGCCTATATTGAAAAGGAAACTGCTCGAGCAAATTTAAAGCAATACGCCAATCCAGTGTGTTCTTCTAAGGAAGCAACCGATCTAAATTTCGATCAAGGTTTACAGCTATTGTTAGAAAACTTAGACCAGGCAGCTGTTTTTGTAGGGAGTCATAATGAAGCAAGTACGTTGAAAGCTTTGGAGCAAATGAAGCAAGCCAATATTGCGACAAATCACCCGCAGGTATGTTTTGCACACTTGTATGGAATGAGCGACTATATTTCGTATAACCTATCGGATCAAGGGTATAATGTTGTAAAATACTTACCCTATGGGCCAATCAAAAAGGTAGTTCCATATTTGATCAGACGTGCGGAGGAAAACAGTTCGATAGCCAATCAAACCTCCCGAGAATTGGAATTGATTCGCAAAGAAATAAAAAGAAGAAAACACGTTCAAAAATAAGTTTATGAAACCCATAACAATAATAAAGAATCGATCGGATATCGGAGCAGGAACTCGAGGTTCTGACTTGGGCGTCGATGCTATTGAAATTGCAGCAATCAATCAACAAAACCCGTTTTTTAATGAACATCCCCACATCGATGTTCCTACCCACAACGAAACGATTTACAATAAAAACTTCCTTAAAACGGAACACCGCATTGGTTTTGTTTTAGAACAATGCCAACGGGTATGCGATGCAGTAAGTACTGTTTTAAGGGATGATAAGTTTCCCCTAATCCTTTCAGGAGACCATTCTTCTGCCTTTGGTTCTTTGGCAGGAATTCAACACGCACAGCCAAGCAAAACCCTAGGGGTTATTTGGATCGATGCCCATGCCGATCTGCACTCTCCTTTGAGTTCTCCTTCGGGCAATGTTCACGGAATGCCCTTAGCGGCTGCCCTAGGTTTCAATAACGAAACCCTAGCCGTAAACGAAGTGAATGAGAAAACACATCAGCTGTGGGATGAACTTAAAAAAGTAGGGGGAGACCAAGCTAAAGTTGCTCCAGAACATTTGATCTTTTTTGGCGTTCGAGATACCGAAGAGCCCGAAGATAAGGTGATGGAACAAAACAACATTAAGAACTATCCGGTTCACGAAATTCGACACCGAGGTTTATCTTTATGTGTAGCTGAAGCTCTACAAAAACTAAGCGCTGTCGATAGTATTTACATCTCTTTTGATGTGGATAGTTTGGACTGTGATTTAATCTCCAAAGGAACCGGTACTCCAGTTTCAAAAGGCTTTGATATCGATGAGGTTGTAGCAATAATTCAGCAAATCATCGCCTCTCAAAAAGTAATTGGCTTGGAAGTAACCGAAGTAAACCCTCTTTTAGATAACAAAGGCAATCGTATGGCAGAAGCTGCCTTTGAAGTAATCCAAAGACTCTTTCAGAAAAAGTAGTTCAGGAGCCACTAGGAGTTCCTTTTAAAAAAGGAGTACCTTGCGGCAATTATAATTTTTAGCCCAGTTATATGGAATATGAAATCGGAGACCGCGTAATGTTATCCATCCAAAGAGCTACAGACCTTGGGTATGTAGTCCTTATTGATGACGAATTTGAGGGTCTTTTATTCCGCAACGAAGTCTTTCAGCCGTTGAGTCGAGACCTAGAAGTTAGAGGGTACATCAAAAACATCAGAGAAGACGGAAAAATTGATGTTTCTCTCCGCCCTCAAGGGTTTTTGAATGTAATTGATGCTGATTGCGATGCTATTATGGCTGCTTTGAAGCAACAACACCGATTGATGCTGACCGATAAGAGTGCTCCAGAAGCCATCAAGTGTGAGCTTAATATGAGTAAAAAAGCCTTTAAAAAAGCCCTTGGATTTTTATACAAACGCAAACTCATTCTCATTTTAGACGATTGTGTTGAGCTCGTTAAGAGCTAGAACTACCCATCAGAAATACTGCACTTTTTTAACCCAATAAAGATATTGTATCTTTGTGCACTTAAGAGCAAGAAAACACGCTCTCCTCCTTTATGAAATTTACTGATCTCGGCTTAGCGCCACCGCTTTTAAAAGCAATACAAGAAAAAGGATATACAGAACCATCCCCCATTCAAGAAAAAGCCATTCCAAAAATCCTAAAAGGGAAAGACGTTTTGGCTTCTGCTCAAACGGGAACTGGAAAAACAGCAGGTTTTACACTTCCGTTACTTCATATTTTATCGAAACAACAAAAATCGGGTCACCGCAAAGTACGTGCCTTGGTTCTTACGCCCACACGTGAACTTGCTGCTCAGATATACGAAAACGTCAAAGAATACAGTACCCACATCGATATCCGTTCTACGGTAATCTTTGGAGGTGTAAACCAAAACCCACAAATATTAACCCTACGAAGAGGAGTAGATGTATTGATTGCAACGCCTGGACGTTTGTTGGATTTACACAATCAAAAAGTACTCTCTTTACAGCATGTAGAAATTTTGGTTTTGGATGAAGCCGACCGTATGTTGGATATGGGATTCCAACGCGACATTAATAAAATCATGGGTTTTTTACCCAAGAAAAGACAAAACTTACTGTTCTCTGCCACCTTCTCGAGAGAGATCAAAGCCTTGGCTCAGGGGATTTTGAATCAACCCATATTGGTCGAAGCTACTCCTGAAAACACTACTGTCGATGCAATTATTCAACGGGTATATAAAGTGGATAAAGCCAGAAAAACAGAATTAATTATTAAATTAATTAAAGAAGGGAACTGGTCTCAGGTTTTGGTATTTACCCGAACAAAACACGGAGCAAATAACCTAACCAAAAGAATGCTGAAAGCAAATATCGAAGCTGCAGCCATCCACGGTAATAAAAGTCAAGGGGCACGAACCAAAGCACTCGCCGGATTCAAAGATGGCTCGGTTGAGGTTTTAGTCGCAACAGATATTGCTGCTCGTGGACTCGATATTCCGTTATTACCCCACGTTATCAATTTTGAATTGCCAAACATTCCCGAGGACTACGTTCACCGAATCGGAAGAACCGGAAGAGCAGGAGCCAAAGGAGAAGCAATTTCTTTAGTTTGTATTGACGAGAAAGCTTATTTGCGTGATATTGAAAAATTGGTAGGAATTCGAATTCCTTCGGAAGAAAAAGAAGGTTTTGAACCTGATCCAAACATCAAGCCCGAACCGGTAAAGAAGAAAGGAAATTCACGTCGTCCGCAAGGCAATCACAACCGTTCAGGAAATAATTCTGGCTGTTCTGGGGGTCGCAGTCGCAATCAACGTCGTTAAGATAAACCCGCAGCTCGTTTTATAAACGTCTGATACCGTCGGTAGATACCCCGTGTTTTAGCATTTCGGGCATATTTACAACGAAACAATTCATGAATGATCAGCAACTGTGCTTCCGAAGCACGATTGACAGCCTCATAGGTCATGGAATCATCCCACTCAAAATCGAGTTCCCCAGTATCTTTGTCATAGAAACCGATGATCTCAGTTTCCATATCATATTGAATCGATACCCGGCGTTTCATACAGGTTTAGGCTTTAACCTTTAATACCAGTTTCCCTAGTTTTTCTCCACTAAACAAACGGTTGAAGGTGCTTCTGAAATTCTCTACCCCTTCATACACATCTTCTTTACTTTTGAGTTTTCCTTCTTGCATCCACTGCGCCATCGTTTTCATAGCATCACGGTATTTAGGAACATAATCCAAGACCACCATTCCTTTCATCGTACCTCGGTTTACTAAGAGTGATAAATAGTTTTTCGGTCCTTGCATAGCCGTGGTGTTGTTGTATTGAGAAATCGCTCCACAGACAACAATTCGGGCATGCATTCGGATGAACATCAAGGCTGCATCGAGGATATCACCCCCAACATTATCGAAGTATACATCAATCCCCTTGGGACAGTGTTTTTTAATCGCCGAAACGATGTTTTCATTTTTATAATCAATAGCACCGTCGAATCCAAGTTCGTCGGTCATATAAGCACATTTTTCAGGGCCTCCAGCAATACCGATTACGGTACACCCTTTGATTTTTGCAATCTGACCTACAACAGAACCTACAGCACCAGCACCACCAGAAACGAGAACAACATCCCCTTCTTTGATTTCACCAACTTCTAGAATTCCAAAGTAAGCCGTCATTCCGGGCATTCCCAAAACACCAAGATATTTGGGATGATTGTCTAGGTTGGGTTCAATTTGAACAAAACCATCGCCATTGCCCACATAATACTGTTGCACACCACCCCAACCGGTTACATAGTCTCCAACCTTGAATTTGGTTTCTCCTTGAGTATCGATCACTTTTCCAACACTCCCAGCACGCATAACCTCGCCAATTTGAACGGGAGGGATGTACGAACGGCTGTCGTTGATCCAACCGCGCATCGCAGGATCCAAAGAAACATGGCTTTGCTCAATTAGAATTTCCCCGTCCTGCAGCGCAGCTACAGTTTCTTCTACAAAGTTCCAGGTATTTTCGTTTGGCATTCCGTTTGGGCGTTCGGCTAAGAGTTGTCTTTTATTGATCATCGGTGTTTGTTTATTATTTAATACCCCTAAGATAACAGGATTTTATTCTTTTCGTCGAATTAGACTCTAAAAATAAACTTCCCGATCCTAAAGAACCGAGAAGCTGTTTTAATGCAGTAAAAGGGTGCAAAGTGTCTAGCTTTTTTCTGGAGTTTTAATCCAAATCCCTGCAAGAAACATAATGCCTATAGTTGCGTACATAACGATATAGGGAAGTTCTGGCGCTAGTGAAGCCGGACCATCAGCAACTGTATATCCCACATCTGTGATATACGATTCTGCAACCGTCGAAAGTTTAACTCCTGCTTCTTTAAGTTCAGACAATTGAAAGGAAGTGTTTTTTTGATTCAGAGAAAAATAGGACGCAACTTCTAGTCCAAAGTAAAGTGGGAACGTACAAAAGAATGTTAGAATCGCTTTTCCGTAGGTCGGAAAATTAAGCTCCTTGGATCTTCTTATTAAATAAAAAGCAAGCGCTGTCATCAATATTACTGCAATAGTATAAATGGCGTTATTAATGTAAATCTGGTTAGCAAGTTGAAAGATTTCAAATTCTGTCATAATATAGTTTTTAATTAATTTAATAAACTTACTACTATTAATTGCGATTTGCAAGTTTATTTTATTGATGTTAATCAACAGCTTGAGAAGTGAAAGTACCCAAACTAGGTAGATATTTCCCAATCGCTTTGCATCAGAGTGCCTCTAAATTTGTGTTGCCGGTCTGAATTTAAGAACATTCCTAGGAGTATGGAAAAATTTACTTTAGTGGGTGGACTGTATGCTGTTTTTTTACACAAAGGCAAGGTTCAAGATTTCCCGAAAACCATGGAGTATATTTTCGGTCAATGGCTACCAAATTCGGATTATGAAGTGGATCAAAGAGCCCATTTTGAAGTCTTGGGTGCACAATACAAACCGAACAGTGGGGATTCTGAAGAAGAGGTTTTTATTCCGATCCGACTGGGTAACACCAACTCCTTATAAAACAACAATTACAAACCTCCAACCACAGCATCCACAATCCGTGCGGCAAAAACAGCGGTAGACTGATCGCGATCGTAACGCGGATTCAATTCAGCAATATCCACCGCAACAACTTTTTGGGTTTGCATAAGGAAGTGTAGAATTTTAAAAGCAAAGGCAGGAGAGAAACCCATAGGCGATGGCGCACTGACGCCTGGCGCATAGGCAGAGGAAAATCCATCCAAGTCGATGGTCAAGTAGAGGCCGTCATTGCGTTCTGTAAAAGCATGTAATTTTGAGGTAACTAATTCGTAGTTAATGTTTTCACAGACATCATTAAACAAATAGTTCACCTCTTTTTCTTTTGCAATAGCAAAGAGTTCTTGGGTATTGGCGGGTTGTTGAATGCCAAGAGCAAAGTATTCGGTAGTGCTTCCGTATTCTGAAAGTATCTGATTGAAAGGCGTTCCGGAGTGGGGCTTATCTTCGACAGGGCGTAAATCGAAATGCGCATCAAAATTGATGATTCCAATACGGGAACTCCCTTTTTGCTGCAGTGCGTTGTGGATTCCGACAAAATGACCGTAGGCAACATCATGACCTCCCCCCAAAACAATTGGAAAAGACCCCTGCGTTAGTAGCTGTTCTGTAAGAACCGACAAGGCTTTTTGGCAGCCTTCTAGATTTCCGTCTGCACACAGAAGGTTTCCATAATCGCTGATGCTCAATGAATTGTGATGAAATGCCAAACGCGCCAATTGTTTACGGATTGCATCGGGCCCTTGAGCCGTACCGACTCTTCCTTTATTTCTTCGAACACCCTCGTCACAAGCATAGCCCAAAAGTGCAACATGGGGAACGGCATCAGTTTCGGATTCTTTCTCTAAATCTAGAAGTTGAACTTGTTGGTACCAGTATTGAACTCCCAATTTGGGAGCAGTAGCTCTTCCTTTCCAGAGTTGAGGTAGTGGGGCTTGGTACGGGGTAGGAAGTTGATGCATGTTTATGTTTGAATTTAAATCGGTTTCCCGTTGATGTAAACCTGTTCGATATTCGACGAGCCAAAGGCATAGGGCAAAACAGTTAAGGAAGACAAGGCTTTGGTAAGGATCAAATTGGCTTTTTTTCCAACGGTAATCGACCCTACTTCTTTTTCCAATTCCATAGCATACGCCCCGTTGATTGTTGCCGCATTGATCGCTTCTTCGGGGGTCATTTTCATGTGTATACAGGCTGTTGATACAATAAAATTCATATTCCCCGAGGGAGCCGATCCCGGATTATAATCGGAAGCAAGTGCCAGGGGTAAACCAGCCGCTATGATTTTTCGAGCAGGCG
>ERZ807291.1829-NODE-1829-length-33660-cov-89.614522_pt1 | contig 33660 bp, 28 predicted proteins | sample MGYA00521257_ERZ807291 | MGnify/ENA primary metagenome ERZ807291 (study PRJEB31413, sample SAMN03169783) | marine metagenome | biome: Marine; feature: Water; material: Subsurface seawater | place: North Sea | collected 2011-04-28 | depth 1 m m ...
CTTTTCTGAGGAAGTTTGTTCAATGTTAACTTTATTTGGAAAGTAAATATTTGGTTTATTAAAGTAGGTGGGGAGTTTCTTTTTAGATTTAGCCTTAGCACTTATTTGCTCAGCTATTTCTTTGTTACTCACTTTTGGAAATATTTGCTTTTTTAAAATTATTTCAAAGACATCAGCAGATAAATTCTTAGAAATATAATCTTGAACATTCTTATCTAAAATATTCTTATTCAAAACTAACTAATTTAAAAACTTGGTAATTGTAGAATTTTTAGAATAAGCTGTTCTAACAACCACCTTAATTATTGTGTAACATGGTACAGCTAAGATTAGCCCTGTTACACCAAATAAGAATCCAAATATGAGTATGGTTAAAAATATCTCTAGTGGATGTGATTTTACACTTTTGGAAAAGAGTAGGGGTTGGATTAAAAAGTTATCAATCAATTGAACTATTACAAATCCAATAACTACGTAAACAACCTTGGATAAAACCATGGTGCCAAAATCAATATCTATGTAGTTTGTTAGAGTTAATACTGCTAATAGAAAACCACTTATTAAAGGCCCGATATAAGGTATTAGGTTCAATAGTGCACACAAAAATGCAATGATGATAATATTGTTTATTCCAACTATAGCTAATAGGATTAAATAAAGCACAAATAAAATGGTGATTTGAATAATCAGAGCGATAAAATACCTAGAAAGTAGTACGTTAATTTGGCTAAGTGAACTATTAATATTTGATTTTAGTTTTTTTGGAATTAAGATCTTTAATTTTTCTAAAATAATCTCAGAGTCTTTTAAAAAGAAAAAAGTGATAAAGATTATAGTAAACAGACCTATACTAAAGCTTCCTAAGCCCGAAACTATATTGTTTAGTAATTCCGTTATATACCCAAAATCTAGTTGACTAAATAGCTTAGAATTGATAAATGAATTTATTAGACTAGAATCACTTGTGAAATATAAATCGCTATATTTTTCAATGATAACATTTACTGAGTTTTGTAACTCTGTAGAATTTAGTAGGGATAAGTTTTTTGCCTGCTCAACTAAAAGAGGGATGAAAGACTTAATTATTAATAAAATTATAGAAACAAGTCCTGTCATTGAGGCTATAGCTGCAAAGGTATTATTGAACTTTAATCTGTTTTTTAAAAATGAAATTGTTGGATTTAAAATAATAGCTACTACAAGAGAAATAGAGATATAAACCAATATTGGTCGTACTATGTAAAGAAAATAAAGAACAAGCGAAAAGATAATAACCTTTTTGATTGCTCCTAGTATTCCATCTGTAACTACTTTTGAAATCATATTGTGTAAATATATTAAATATCTTTATTATGTACTGAAAGTAATTGTGTAGCTACAATAGCAGCTGTTTCAGTTCTTAGTCTAGTGTTTCCTAAACTAACTGAAATAAATCCATTTTCTTCTGCAAGTCCAATCTCTTTTTGACTAAAACCACCTTCTGGACCAATTAGAACAGTTATAGTGTTTGAATTTAATTCACAGTCTCCTAAAAAAAGCTTTTCGTTGTCTTTACAATGAGCAATAAATTTATTTTCAGATTCACAATTTTTGATAAATTCCTCAAAAGAGACCAGTTCTTGTATAATTGGCTTGTGTAATTGAAGCGATTGCTTCATGGCACTAATGGTGATTTTTTCAAGCCTATCAATCTTAATTTTTTTTCGTTCACTTTTTTCACACATAACAGTGCTAATGGTATTAACACCAATCTCAGTGGATTTTTCAACAAACCATTCTATTCGATCATTGTTTTTAGTAGGTGCAACAGCTATATTTATATGAAACTTACTTTCAGCCTCTTGCTTAGCTTCAATTATCTTAAGTTCTGTACTGTTTTTATTAATTACATCAATTACTGTGGTAAATAAGATTCCTTTACCGTTGGTTATATAAATAGTATCTCCAACCTTTTTTCTTAGAACTTTCACTATGTGTCTAGATTCCTCTCGATCAATAATTAATCTAGAGTCATCTTGGGATAGGTCCTTGTTGTAGAATAATCTCATAATTAAATTTTTAACCTAGGATTAGCAGATGTTTCTAAATCTGAAAATAACTTACTTTCAAATTTAAGCTGTCCTGTAATGGCAATCATTGCAGCATTGTCAGTGGTGTACGAGAGTTTAGGAATATGTATCTTCCATCCGTATTTTTCACTATTGAGTTTTAATTTACTTCTAACTTTGGAATTAGCAGAAACACCTCCGCAAATAACAATGGTTTTAATACCAGTTTGTTTAGATGCCATAACAAGCTTATCCATCAAAATTTCAACAATCACTTTCTGTAATGAAGCGCATATGCTGTTTAGGTTGTTTTTAATGAAACTCTCGTCTAGTCTAGTTTCTTTATTAATGAAATTCAGAAAATTTGTTTTCAATCCTGAGAAGCTGAAATTAAGTCCATCAACTTTTGGTTTTGTAAAGCTATATTTATTTGGATCTCCCGCTTTGGAAAGTTTATCAATTTGTGGTCCAGCTGGATATTTTAATCCAATAACCTTTCCTGATTTATCAAAGGCTTCACCTGCGGCGTCATCTAGAGTTTCTCCTAAAACTTGCATATCGAAAGGACTATTTACTTTAACAATTTGAGTATGACCACCAGAAATGGTAAGTGCAAGAAAAGGAAAATCAGGATTATCATTTTCAGGATCTTCTATGAAATGAGCTAGAATATGAGCCTGCATATGATTTACAGCAATTAAAGGAATGTCTAAAGCTAATGACATGGATTTAGCAAATGATGTTCCAACCATTAATGATCCAACTAATCCTGGTCCATTTGTGAAAGCTACTGCGGATAAATCATCCACACTAATCCCAGCTTCTTTAAGTACTTTATTAACTACTGGAAGAATAAGTTTTTGATGTTCTCTGGAAGCAAGTTCTGGAACGACACCACCATATAACTCGTGTATAGACTGACTAGCAACAACGTTACTTAGTATAACAGAGTCTGAGATTACTGCGGCAGCAGTATCGTCACATGAAGACTCAATTCCTAGTATGTATGTTTTTTTCGTTACCACTCAAATAATAAATTAAAAAAATATTAAACTTTAAGAGTTAATGTTATAATTTTGATAATTATTATAACAAATTTAATCTTATTATCAAGAAATCTAAGAAATTTTCTTTTAAAAGTATCTTATTCTATTTGCTAGTTACATCTTGTATTCTTTTTTTCTTGAATAAAGAAAATATAGAACAGAGAATTTTATCAAACATTTCTTCAAAGATTACATCTACTCTAAATTCTAATGTTGAGATTTCTAATATTGATTTTAAGTTTAATGGAGAAATAATTGTAAATAATTTAAATATTCTTGATCATAAAAATGATACTCTTATTTCCATAGAAGAAATTAGAACTTCTATTTTAAATTCAACTAACATACTTACTTCTAAAACAAAACTAAACTCATTAAATCTCTCTGGTGGATTAATTAAATTAAACAAATACAAAGAAGATTCATTAACAAATTTTCAGATATTTCTTAATAAAATTAAATCAGACTCTGACAGACCTTCTAATAATTTAAAATTAAACTTAAAGAATCTGATTATAGATGATTTTTCAATTAGTTTGTACAATGAATCCAATATCATAAATAAATTAAATGATTTCAAATTATCTGCCTCTAATCTATCTATAGATGAAAATTCCACAAGTGTAGATATAAATCAGATTAATTTTATTGATAACTACAACCTAAATGTCACAAAAGGTAATACGGCGATTTTGTTTGACAAATCTGGTTTATACGTAAATAATATATTATTGGAGACCCCTAATTCAATAGTTAATGCAGATGTAGAAGTTTTAGATTTCAATGCGTCAAGTTTTTTAAAAAATACACTCAAAATTAAATTATCTAACTCAACAATATCCACTAATGATGTCAATCTTTATTATGATACTTTAATCAATGATGAATTTATTGAGTTTAGTTCTTTTTTAGAAGGTAGTCTAGCAGATTCCTTTATCGGGGATTTAGATTTTAAATTTGGTTCTAGCTCAAACGCTAAAATAGAATTTGAGTTAAAAGATGTTTTAAATAACATTAAATTTAATACTACAATAGAAAGTTTTTACACTAGCTACAAAGACTTGACCAAATTTCCAGATATAAGTAATTATAACATTCCTAAATTTTTAGATTCTACCAAATATATTTCTTTAACTGGAGAGTGTAATTATTTTAACAATACACTAGTAAATAAATATCGTGTCATAACAGATTTTGGTGAATTGAATATTGATATCAATTTAATGAACTTTTTATCAAAATCGTTAGAGTCAAAACTTTTTGGTACTGTAAAGTTTAAAGATTTTGTTTTCTCAACTTCTGAGTTGTTTAATACGGATGTAAAAACTTCAGCGGATTTTATAATTGACGGAACAGTTTTGTCTAACCAAACACTTGATAGTTCTTTAAATGGTGTTGTTAGTGATTTAACAGTTGGTGATAAGGTATTTAAGAATATTTTAATTAACGGCAGAACTAATAATAATGTTTTTACTGGAAATATTTATTCAAAAAATCAAGATTTAAATTTCGATTTTAATGGTCTTGTTGATTATTCTGAATCACTAAAGAAATTAAACTTTACTGTTGATATTGAAAATTATAAAATTGATATTGGTAAAAATTTTAAAGGTGGGTTAGTTATTAATTTACAGGGGATTAGTGCTGAAGATCTTACAGGTAGTATCATGTTTACAGATTCTTATTATAATAATTATGATAAGAATTATTTCTTTGAAAATATTAAGGTTTATACTTTGTTTGAAAGTGATGAAAGAGTAATTAAAATTGACTCTGAATCTATTAATGGGTTTGTTAAGGGGGATATTGATAATCTTAGAAACAGACTTAAAGAATCTATCTTATTTAATCTTTACAATAATAATGCTTTAATAAGCTCTAAGTCAAATGTAAAGACTGTGTTTAAATTTGATATTGATGATGATTTGATAAGTATTTTATATCCAGACTTAAACTTTGGGAAAAACACTGTAATTTCAGGTGTAATAGATGATAATATTAATAATTTTAAATTAGATGTATTATCCTCAAATATTAAACTTAATCAATATGTAGCCGATAGTGTTTACCTGTCTATTGATAATTCTTTAAAATCTAATAATTTTAGTTTTAAGGCCAGTAATATAGTTTTTGCCGGAAATAATCTTCAACAAATACAATTAAATAAATCTTCATATAAAGTTTTAAGTAATGTAGAGATGAAGGTATTAACAAAAGAAAATGATACACTTCACTCTGATATAAATTACTTTGTTGAAAATGATATCTTAAATTTTGGTAAAAATAATTCTCAGTTTATTAGTAATAATAATTCTTGGAGTATTAGTCTTGATTCTTTAACCAATTATGATATTAAAAATAAAATATTAAATATTAATAAGCTTAGTCTTTTAAGTGGAAATGAAAAAGTTGATATAGCCCTAAATTATAATACCAACTCGTTTAATTCTATAAAATTACTTTTTGATAATGTAAAAATAGAAAACCTTCCTTTAAACACTTATAACTTTAGTGGAGTATTGGATGGTGATTTTCTTTATGAAAAAAACTCTGACAATGAATCTAACTTATATTTCAAAAATCTAACATTAGATAAATACATCTTAGGAGATTTAGATTTAAATGTTAATCATAATCAAAAAGAATTCAAGTTTAAGTCATTTTTAAAAAATAATTCAAAAGTACGATTAACTACTTTCGGGAGTTTTATTTATGACGGAATAGACCAAAAGTTAGACCTTATTGCTAAGTTTGATAATTTATCAATTAATTCATTAAATATATTCGGAAAAAATAATATTAATAATATAAGAGGGGATATCACCGGCTTAATAGAAATAAAAAATGTTTTAAATACCCCAGAATATACAGGGGATATTTATTTTAATAATTCTGGCTTATATGTTCCATATACAGAAGTTGATTACACCTTTGATAATAAATCAAAAGTTAGTTTGATTAATAATCAGTTCATTTTTAGTGACATATTTTTTAGTGATACGAAGTTTAATAGTAGGGGGGAGTTAAATGGCATTATTACTCATACAAATTTTAAAAATTGGTTACTTGATTTAAATATAGATAGTGAAAGGTTATTAGTTTTGAACACTAAAGATGTTGATAATCCAGTTTATTATGGTACTGCTTTTGTTTCTGGAGATATTTCAATTGCTGGTCCTGGTGAGAGTTTAAAGTTTATGGCTAATGTATCTAGTGAAAAAGGTACTATTTTTAATATCCCCTTAAATGACTCTAAGGATTTTACAGAAAATATATCCTTTATAAAATTTGCAAATAAGAGAACTAATAATATAACCGACAACTCTATATTTAATAAAATAAATGGAATTGAGCTAGATTTTGATTTGAATTTAAATAGGAATGCTGAAATTGAAATATTGATTGATCGATCTTCTGGAAGTACTATTAAAGGCTATGGAGATGGTAATTTAATAATGGAGATTAATAATAAAGGTAAATTTAACATGTTTGGAGAGTTTACTGTTGATAATGGTAAATATAATTTTGTTTATGCTGGTTTATTAAAAAAAGAATTTGAATTAAAAAAGGGAGGAACTTTGTCTTGGTCTGGAGATCCAAAAAAAGCTTTAATTAATTTAAATACTAGTTACAGTAAAATTGAAGCTAACCCATCTATTCTTTTAGATAGCCCTATTAATTTAAGAATTCCTGTCAATGTTAATGTGAATTTATATGGGGAATTATTGAATCCAATTCCAGAGTTTGAATTAGAGTTTCCTAACGTAGACTCTTCTATTAATAATGAATTACAATATAGATTAAACGATAAAGAAAGTAATCAATTCCAAGCACTATCGTTACTAGCTACAGGAACATTTCAAAATGATATCAATTTTAATCAGCAAGCCTTATTTGGAAACTTAGCAGAGAGTGCAGCGTCAATAATTAATAATATTTTATTTGATGAAAATGACAAGTTAAAATTCGGATTAAACTATCAAATTGGAGAAAACAATCCAGATTTTGAATCTAATGATGAGCTAGGAGTTACAATGACAACAAAATTGAGTGATGATATTCTTATTAATGGTAAGATAGGAGTGCCAATTGGAGGAGTTACTGAATCTGTAATAGCAGGTGATTTTGAAATTGAACTAAAACTTAACGAGGACAGAACTCTAACTATGAAAATTTTTAACAGAGAAAATACGATACGTAATTTAGGGGAGCAAATTGGATATACACAAGGAGTAGGGATTTCCTATAAAGTTGAGTTTAATAGCTTTAAAAAATTACTAAATAAACTACTAGTTAATCCAAACTAAATCGTTGTAGTAATTTTGTCTCTAATTACTCGAATAAATCAATACTTTTATGTTATTTTAGCAACTTAATTTAATTAATGAAAAAAATAGCCTTTTTAACCTCTGGTGGTGATGCCCCAGGAATGAATGCTACTATACGTGCTGTAACTAGAGCGTGCGTGTACAATAATCTTATTCCCGTAGGAGTTTCTAAGGGATTTGATGGGTTAATTAACGGTGATTTTGCCGAGATGAATGCCAGAAGTGTAAAAGGTATTATTAACAAAGGTGGTACTATATTAAAAACGGCTAGATCCTCTGGGTTTAGAACTGTAGATGGTCGTAAAAAAGCTTATGATAATCTAAAGAAAAATAATATTGATGGTTTAATAATTATTGGTGGAGATGGATCATTTACTGGAGGTTTAATTTTTCACAAAGAATTTAATATTCCTGTTATTGGTATACCGGCAACGATTGATAATGATATTTTTGGAACATCACATACAATTGGATATGACACCGCATTAAATACTGTTGTAGATGTCATTGATAAAATCAGAGATACTGCGAGCTCCCACAATAGATTGTTTTTTATTGAAGTTATGGGTAAGGATGCAGGTCATATTGCATTAAATACAGGAGTAGGGGCCGGAGCTGAAGAAATCTTAATTCCAGAAGAAAATTTAGGTCTAGAGCGTTTAGTAGAATCTTTAAAAAGAAGTAAAGCAACTGGAAAATCTTCTAGTATAGTTATAGTTGCCGAAGGAGATAAAACTGGAAAAAATGTTTTTGAACTGAAAGATTATGTTGATAAAAATCTTGACGATTATGATGCTAGAGTTTCTGTTCTAGGACATTTACAAAGAGGTGGTTCTCCATCTTGTTTTGATAGAGTTTTAGCTAGTAGAATGGGTGTAAAAGCAGTTGATTATTTATTAGAAAACAAAACGAATTTGATGGTTGGATTAAAAAATGGTGTAATAGAATTAACGCCATTGGAAAAAGCCATAAAAGGTAAAACAAATATTAACAAGGAACTTTTGAGAGTTTCAGACATTATGTCAATATAAAAATTAAAATAATAAATGAATACAATAAAAGTTGGAATTAATGGATTTGGTAGAATTGGTAGAATTACACTTCGCGCGATTTTAGAACGTACAGATGTTGAAGTTGTAGCTATTAATGATTTGTTGGAGATTAACCATCTCGCTTATTTATTGAAATACGATTCAGTTCATGGTAAGTGTGAAGCCTCTATTGAGGTTTCTGGAAATAATTTAATTGTTAATGGAAAAGCTATACGTGTTACTGCTGAAAGGAATCCATTGGATATAAAATGGGGAGATTGCAATGTGGATGTAGTTGCAGAATGTACTGGTATATTTACAACTATTGAAAAAGCTAATTTACACATACAAGCTGGCGCAAAAAAGGTCGCAATTTCTGCTCCTTCTGCTGATGCACCAATGTTTGTTATGGGAGTAAATCATAACAAAATTCAATCATCTGACCATATTGTTTCTAACGCTTCTTGCACAACTAATTGTTTGGCACCAATTGCTAAAGTTTTACATGATAATTTTGGTATAGATGAAGCTTTAATGACTACTGTTCACGCTGCCACATCAACTCAGTTAACAGTGGATGGACCAGCCAAAAACTACAGGTTGGGAAGATCAGCACTAAATAATATAATACCATCTACAACTGGAGCGGCTAAAGCTGTTGGTAAAGTTATTCCTGAACTTAATGGTAAACTTACTGGAATGGCCTTTAGAGTTCCCACTGCAAATGTTTCTGTTGTAGACTTAACAGTTAAACTTAATAAGGATACTTCTTATCAAGAGATCAAAGACACTTTTAAAGCAGCTTCTGAAAACGAACTTAAAGGAGTGTTAAGCTATACTGAAGATGCTGTTGTATCTCAAGACTTTGTAGGTTGTACTCATACTAGTAACTTTGATGCTAATGCAGGAATCGAGTTAGGTTCGAGATTTTTTAAAATTATATCTTGGTATGATAACGAATACGGCTATTCTAGTAAATTAGTTGATCTAATGGTCTATATTAATAATAAATAATTTTAGTATATGATTTTAATTGTTGATAGTGGTTCAACCAAAACAGATTGGATTGCCATAAATAATAAAGGTGAAATATTATTTCAAACCCAAACACTTGGTTTAAATCCTCAAGTCTTAACGGACTATATAATTGAGGAAAGAATTGTAAATAATTTTGATTTATATCAAAATAGAAAATCTGTTACAAAACTATATTTCTATGGAGCAGGTTGTGGTACTGAGCCCCCAAGAGTAATGATAAAAGGAGTTTTTCTTAAAATATTTAAGACTGCCGAAGTTTTGGTTAAAGAAGATACCTTTGCCGCTATTTACGCTACTGCTGATATAAATAAGAAATCTATTGTCTGTATATTGGGAACTGGGTCTAATTGTAGTTATTTTGACGGTGTTAATGTTATTCAAAAAATAACTTCTTTAGGTTACATACTGATGGATGATGCCAGTGGAAACTATTTTGGCAGACAACTTTTAAGAGACTATTATTTTAATAGAATCCCTGAATCTATTGCAGAAAAATTCAATGAAAATTTTGAATTAGATGCAGAGACAATTAAAGATCATTTATACAAAAAACCAAATCCAAACACTTACTTAGCTAAGTTTGCAAGATTTCTTATTGAAAACAAGGAAAGTGAATACGCCCAAGATCTAATTAAGAGAGGAATGGATATGTTTATTACTAGACAAATTTTACAGTTTTCAAATGCTGACGAGATTCCTATTCATTTTACGGGTTCAATTGCTTATTACTTAAAAGATGAACTAATTGAATCTTTGAAAGAACATGGCTTAAAAGCAGGTAATATCATAAGAAGACCTATTGACGGTCTATTAAAATATCACATCGGATTGTTAGACTAGTTTATTGCAATCATTGATATTTCTACATTCACACCTTTAGGAAGTTTAGCCACTTCAACTGTTTCTCTTGCCGGGGCTTGGTCTTTGTCAAAGTAAGACCCATACACCTCATTAATGTCATTAAAATCACTCATAGAGGTTATAAAAATAGAAGTCTTTACAACATTAGAAAAATGAAGATCTGCTGTATTTAAAACTTCCTTTAAATTTTCCATTACTTGCTGGGTCTCTTCTTTTATGTTGTTTAAAACTAATTCACCAGATTTGCAGTTTATTGCAATTTGTCCTGAGGTAAAAAACATATTTCCAGCCATTACCCCTTGATTATAAGGGCCAAGTGGTGAAGGTGCTTTTGGTGTATTATAAATTTTTTTCATATTCTTTAAATTAAAGTTGTTTATCTCTTTGACGACGTTTATCATATTTTATATCGCTAAGCATTCCTGATTTAATTCCTATAAAAAAGTTCCATTGTGAATTTGAGCTAAAAGGAATCCAGCTAAAATTCATTCTCCAACTAAGTAAATCTCTTTCAAATCTAAGTTGTGTATAAGTAATGCCATTGTTTTTTAAATCATACCCAGAAGATGCTCCAACACTCCATTTAGGAGATATGTCTAAATCACCTGAAAACATTATGGAATGTGATGATATTTCTTTTTGATTTCTACTATTGTTATAGTTTACTGCATAGGCAACTCTAAGGCTCCATGGAATTGTATAATTATATAATTCACTAGGAATTTCTTCTTCATCTTCATCTTCGTCATCTAAAAAGGAACTATCTGCATAATCCATCGATTGCCCGAATAAGTCATCGTCCCTACCACCGCTTCTTAAAGACTCGTTTACAGATCTGTTATTTGCTTTGGATTTATCCTTATTCCCTTTATTAGATAATGAATAGTTAAAGGTTAAATTAGCACTAGTTAATCGAAATAAGTTACCATCAGTATTTATATTAAACTCATTTATTTTATTGTTATTTTCATCTAAAGCATATGGATCTAAAGTTGCTCCAAAATTTACAGACATTTTATTATCAAATAATTGTGTTCCACCAGATAATCGTATGGGGCTCCAGTTAAGAGAATCACTAGCCATATTGTATGAGGTTGAGAAATTTAAATTATTTAATATAACTACTTTTTTAGCTTCTGTATTTGTACTGTCTCTGTCTGTTACTTTTGCTTCCACATTATTGCTTACTGAAAGTCCAATAGAGCTGGAAAAATTATTGTTTGGTGAACCAAATATTGAACCCTCAAATCTTGTATATTCTAATTCAGTTGTAGTTAGTCCATCTGCATCAACTACTTCATAAGTTTCGTAATAATCATTAAATGACGGGTTAATATTGTAGCTGATTGAGGGTCTCATAACATGTCTTATAGCTTGAATTTTCTTTTCTTTACCAAAATCATACATGCCGTAAACTGTTGTTCCTAAACTAGAAGAAAAATTATATGTTCTAAAAGAGTCAAATCCTTTTATTTCCTCAGTAATTACATCGTTAGTTTCGTTATCAAAAGTTTTAGATATAGTATTAAATGTCCAATTTTCTTTATAATTAGCGCTAGTGGAAAAACTTAAATATTTAAACAATTTAAAATTAGTACTTAATGGTATAGAATGTTGAAAGCCAGATTTTGCAGATTCAAACATTTCTTTTTTAAAAAATAAAGAGTCAGTGGTTTGTATTCTGTTTTCACCCCGCACACTATATTGTAAATTTATGTTCTGAATTATTCCTTTTTTGGTTCCATTTTTTGGTGCAAAAGGAAATACCCTGCTAACACTTCCTTGGAATGTTGGTAATGTCATGTTAATTACCTGAGTATTCGTGTTTTGTGAGTGAGTGGCAGTTAAACTCATGTTAACTTGAGGCTCACCAACAAAAGTTTTAGAATAGGAAACCGAAGATGATAAGGTGTTGTTTAAAAAACTAGATGCATTTAATTGATTAATTGATTGTTGGAAATACTTGCTACTTCCTAGGTTTACCGAGGCTGAAAAACGAGAATTAGGATTTGATTTAGCATCTTGATTGTGCGACCATCTTAAATTATATATTGAACTTTTTGAATAGTCGGGAAAACCTCTTTCACTTTTTATTAAATTTTCATATCTAAAACTAAGATTACCTCTAAATTTATAACGGTAAGCATAATTATTCTCTAGTCTAAATCCATAACTACCATTAGTGTAATAATCTCCTAGTATAGCTAGATCAACATGATCACTGATAGCCAAGTAGTAACCTCCATTTTGTAAAAAATACCCTCTATCATTTTGCTCACCAAATGATGGAAAGATAACTCCCGAGGTTCTTTTTTTAGTCAGAGGGAAGTAACCAAACGGCAATCCAATAGGAGTAGGAACATCAGCAATAAACATATTTGTTAATCCAGTAATAATTTTTTTTCCTGGAACAACTTTAGCATTTCTTAATAAAAAATAATATTCTGGATTATCTAAATCAACTGAGGTCGTAAATTTAGCTCGATCCATAAAATATACCGAATCATTTTCTTTTTTAGTCTTTTCTGAAATTATATTCATACCAGATTGCTCAGTCTTAGAGTTAAAAATTAATGCCTTTTTTGTATCTAAGTTAAATCGAATTGAATCAGGCTCAATAACATCATTACCTTCTTTAAACACAGGTGATTGAGTTAAAACTCCACTGGTATCTTTAATTCTACCTGCATATATTTCATTTTTTGAATAGTCAATTACAATTTTTCCTGAAGTAATTTCCATATCTCCGTACACTAATTTTGCATTATTATAAAGAGTTATTTTTTTTAATTTAGGATTAATGGAAACAGTATCTAAAGCATTATAAGTTGCACCACTGTTAAAAAAGTTTTTTTTAATTTTTGTGCTATCTGTATAAGTGCTGTCTTTTACTATAATTTTAGTTGATGGAATTGAATCTAATACTTGCCCAATACAAGTTGTGTTTATAAACATTGTATAACTTAAGGCCAAAATTATATTATGGATGTATTTTTGCAATGTTTATAATGTATTTTTGATACGTATTATAATCTACAAATAGATTTTATAAAGTTACGTATATTTTTCTCAAAATTAATATATAAAAATATGTTTTACTCATATAGAATTAGTGTTATTTTTAACCCTATTTTAACAATATACTTATTTTCTTTTTTTCTAATTTTTAATGTTACTAATCTTTATTCACAACAAAAGTTTAAAATTGTTATTGATGCAGGCCATGGAGGTAAAGATCCTGGAAAACCTACAGAATTTGGTTTTACAGAAAAAGAAATAGTTTTGAAAATCGCACTAAACTTAGGGAGTTTACTTGAAAAAGATGATTCCAACGAGGTTATATACACTAGAAAAAATGATGTTTTTTTAAAATTAAGAGAGAGAGCAGCGATTGCTAACAATGCTGATGCAGATTTATTTATTTCAATTCATTGTAATTCATTTCATGACAAAAGGGTAAATGGATCTGAAACTTTTGTTTTAGGTATGCACGCGAATGAAAGAAATTTTAATATTGCTAAGCAAGAGAACGAAGTTATTTTTTTAGAAGAAGATTTCGAAATAGAATATGATGATTTTAATCCTAATTCGCCTGAAAACTTAATTGGTCTTACTTTAATGCAAGAAGATTACTTAGACCAAAGTATTTTACTTGCTAATAGTATTCAAAATAATTTTAAAAACAATTTACAACTCAAGAATCGTGGAGTTAAGCAGTCGGGTTTTTGGGTACTTCATAACACCTACATGCCTAGTGTATTAATTGAAGCAGGTTTTATCAGTAATCCAAAAGAAGGTGCCTATTTAAACACAACTAAAGCGCAAAAGGATATTGCAAAAAATATACACGCTGCAATTGTGGAGTATAAAAAAGCATATATCTCTGATAATATAATCTCTAATCTTGAATATGCTAATTCGAGTATTACATACAAAGTTCAAATTGCAGCTAGTAAGAAAAAAATTGAATTAAAATCATATAACTTTAAGGGTCTTAGAGATGTTTCAAGATTAAAGTCTGGCAAATTATATAAATATTATTACAGTACTTCATCTAGTATGGATATTATTAATACTAAACTAAAACTTGCTAAGTCTAAAGGTTTTAAAAATGCATTTATTGTTGGTTTTGAAAATGGTATTCAAATCAGTTTAGATTAATTAGTTAATTTTAAAAATAATTAATGGATTATTCATTAATTTAGATAATAAATAAACAAAGTTGAAAATAACAAAAGAAATAAAAACCGGAGTTTTAGTAATGACTGGGTTAGTTATGACTATTTTTTCATTTAATTATCTTAAGGGTATAAATTTATTGGAAAAGTCTAGACATTTTATAGTTGTCTATGATAATGTAGAAGGCTTGGTGGCTTCAAATCCAGTTACAATCAATGGTTTCAAAATTGGTAATGTGCAAAAGATTAACTTAAGTGCTGATGGTTCTAATAAATTAGAGATTAAACTTATAATTGATAATGAAGTAGAGTTTTCTAAGTCTAGTAAAGCAGAATTATATGAAACAGGATTAATAGGAGGAAAAGCTATTGCAATTATTCCCAATTATCAGGATGGTTCCATTGCTGAAAGTGGAGATTACTTGCAAGGAACAATAAAACCAGGTTTAACAGAGCTAGTTAATCAAAAACTTACACCATTACAAGACAAACTTGAAAGTGCTATTCAAAATGCAGATAAAGTAGTACTTAATATTAATGAACTATTAAGTGATGACACTAAAACTTCATTACAACAAAGCATTCTTAATTTTAAAAATATTTCAGAATCTTTAAATGAGACTACAAATAATGTGAACTCAATAATTTTAAATAATTCTAATGCTATTGAAAATTCATTAAAAAACATTGAGTCATCTTCTAAAAATATTAATGAAATAACTAAAAGTGTTTCTGATGCGAATGTTAGTGATTTGATTTCAAAACTTAACTCTACTGTTAGTAACTTTAATTTAACTTTAAATAAGATTAATAACGGTAACGGCAGTGTGTCTAAATTACTAGAAAATGATGCTATTTTTAATAATTTAGAAAAAGCAACTTCTGAGCTTGAGGCATTAATAAATGATATCAAAGTAAACCCTAACAGGTATGTTCATTTTTCTATATTTGGAAAAAAAGTAAATAAAAACTAATAAGTATCTATGTTTGAATATTTACCTAATATTATTTTTGTTGTAGTATTGTTTTTAGGTTTATACTTTTTTTGCAGAAATTTATATCGTCTTTATAGAAATATTAATTTAGGTAAACAAATTGATGTTTCAGATAATAAGAAAGAGAGGTTTATAAACATGTCTAAAATTGCTTTGGGTCAAGGTAAGTTAATTAAAAGACCCGTTTCAGGTTTTTTACATGTTGTAGTTTATGTTGGTTTTGTCATAATAAATATAGAGCTTTTAGAAATTGTTTTGGATGGCATATTAGGCTCTCACAGGCTCTTTTCTGATTATTTGGGTGATTTGTACGGTTATTTAATTGGAACGTTTGAATTCTTGGCTGTTTCAGTTCTTTTAGCAGTCTCTGCTTTTTGGATTAGAAGAAATATAATAAAATTAAAGAGGTTTTTTGGCGACAATATGAAAGGTTGGCCGAAAAACGATGCAAATATAATACTCTATTTTGAAGTAGTTTTAATGATTCTTTTTATTACAATGAATGCTACTGATATGAAATTTCAAGAAATGAATTCAGGAAATTTAATTAGTGGCTATATCGCTAGTTTTTTTAATGGTTACTCTAGTGAATCACTACATTTAATTGAAAGAGCTTGTTGGTGGGCTCATATAATTGGAATTTTAATTTTTATGAATTATTTGTATTTCTCTAAGCATCTACATATTCTTTTAGCTTTCCCAAACACTTATTTTGCTAAACTTAATAATCTTGGAGAAGTTGACAACCTCAACTCTGTTACCAATGAGGTTAAATTAATGATGGAACCTGAAACTGCTTTCTCAAATGATGTTTCCGAAACGGAAGAAATAGAAAAGTTTGGCTCATCAGATGTAATGGATTTAAATAAATTACAATTGCTTAATGCATATTCATGTACTGAATGTGGTAGATGTACTAGTGTTTGTCCTGCAAATATTACTGGTAAGAAACTTTCCCCAAGAAAAATAATGATGGATACAAGAGATAGAATTGAGGAAGTAGGAAAAAATATTGACTTAAATAATGGAAACTTTGTTGATGATGGTAAAACATTGTTAAATGATTATATAACCAAAGAAGAATTATGGGCTTGTACATCTTGTAATGCTTGTGTTCAAGAATGTCCAATTAGTATAGATCCTTTGTCAATTATATTAGATATGAGAAGATATCTCGTGATGGAAGAATCAGCTGCTCCGCTTGAACTTAATAACATGATGTCAAACATTGAAAACAATGGTGCACCATGGCCCTATAATCAAATGGATAGACTTAATTGGAAAGAATAAGTAATAATAATAATAATAATAATAATAAAGTTAATGAAAAGAGAAGAGATTGATAAAATACTTCACGATAAAGTGGAATCTGGAGAGAAAGTTAGTCCAATACTCCCAAGTGGAGTTAAGAATTATTTAATTGATATTGATGGTACTATTACTGATGATGTTCCTAATGAAGAACCTGAAAGAATGTCAACTTGCTTACCATTTGAAGATGCTTTAAAAACTTGCAATAAATGGTTTGATGATGGACATATGATTTGTTTCTTTACTTCTAGAGTAGAGGAACACAGGTCAGTAACAGAAACTTGGTTGGCAAAACACGGATTTAAATACCATTCACTATTAATGGGTAAGCCAAGAGGAGGTAACTATCATTGGATCGATAATCATCTAGTAAGAGCTACACGATATAAAGGAAAGTTTACAGATCTTGTCCAAAAAGAAGTTAAAGCCCAAGTCTTTGATGATTAAAAAATAAATTTATTATGGAAAAGAATTTAAATGTTAAAACCATGGCTGACTATGCTGCTGAGGGAAAAGAGCCAGAAGTATTATTCTGGGTAGGTTGTGCTGGAAGTTTTGATGATAGAGCAAAAAAAATCACTAAAGCATTTGTAAAGATTTTAAATTCTATTAATGTTGATTTTGCCGTTCTAGGTACTGAGGAGTCTTGTACAGGAGATCCAGCTAAACGCTCAGGAAATGAATTTTTATTTCAAATGCAGGCTATGACGAATATTGAAGTTTTAAATTCTTACGATATTAAAACTATCGTTACAACATGCCCTCATTGTTTTAATACCATTAAAAATGAATACCCTTCTTTAGGAGGGAAATATAAAGTTTTGCATCATACCCAATTTCTAAATAATCTTTTAAAAGAAGGTAGATTAAAAATTGAAGGTGGTGAATATAAAGGCAAAAAAATAACGTATCATGACCCATGTTATTTAGGTCGAGCTAATAACGAGTATAATGCTCCAAGAGAGTTAATTAAGAAACTTGAATTAGAGCTTATCGAAATGAAAAGATGTAAGTCAAATGGACTTTGTTGCGGAGCAGGTGGTGCGCAAATGTTTAAAGACGCTGAAAAAGGTAATAAAGAAATTAATATTGAAAGAACAGAGGAAGCACTTGAAACGAAAACAAGTGTTATTGCGGCTGGGTGTCCATTTTGCAACACAATGATTAGTGATGGAGTTAAGGCTAAGGAAAAAGAAAAAGATGTAAAGGTTCTTGATATAGTTGAATTAATTGTAACAGCTCAAGATTTATAAATTATGATTGTAGATTTTGATACTTTAAATAATGAATCTAGAGTTTGGGTATACCAGTCAAATAGAACTATTTCAATTGAAGAAATAATCGAAATTGAATTGAAAATTAAAGATTTTTTAATTTCATGGACAGCTCATGGAAGTGACCTTGAAGCTAGTTTTCTTATTAAATACGGTAGATTTATCATTATATCGTTAAATGAATCTTTTGCTAAAGCCACAGGCTGCTCAATAGACACATCTGTTAGGTTTATTCAAGGTTTAGAAAAACAGTATAACATCAATCTCCTGGATAAAATGAATGTTTCTTATAGACATGGAGAGTATATAGCTTACAAACCCTTGATTGAATTTAAAAAAATGATAAAAAACAGGTCTATTTCAAAAAAAACTATTGTATTTAATAATTTAATAAATAATAAATCTGAGTTTTTAAATAACTGGGAAGTACCAATAGAAGACAGTTGGCATAACAGATTTTTTTAAATTAAACTAATATTTCATTATGATGATAAGATGTTTTCTTGTGTTATCACTATTGATTAGTGAAATTAATGCTCAGAAACCTTTAGACCCACTTGTTGTTTTGGGAGATGAGTTAGAGCAAAAAATGTGGGTCGATAGCATTTATTCTTCAATGACCATAAAAGAAAAAGTAGGTCAATTATTTGTTGTACAGGCATTTTCTAATAAAAACAAAAACCATAAAGTTGATATTATAAATGAAATTAGAAATAATAATATTGGTGGTATAATATTTTCAAAGGGTTCACCGCATAAACAAGTTGATTTAACTAATGATTTTCAAAATGAGTCAACTGTTCCGCTTTTAATAGGGATGGATGCAGAATGGGGCTTAAATATGAGATTAGATTCTACATTCTCATTCCCATGGAATATGACTTTAGGTGCTATAAAAGATAATAAGCTTATAAAACAGGTTGGACGTAGTATAGCCGAGCATTGTAAAAGAATTGGAGTTAACTTTAATTTTGCACCTGTTGTAGATATAAATACAAATCCAAAAAATCCTATTATAGGAAATAGATCTTTTGGGGAATCTACAAAAAATGTTTCCTTAAAGTCATTAAGTTTCATGTATGGTCAACAAGAAATGAATATACTTTCAAGTGCAAAACATTTTCCTGGTCACGGAGATACAAGCACAGATTCCCATAAAACATTACCATTTATTAATCATGATAAAGAAAGGATTTTTAATACAGAACTTAAACCTTTCAAGACACTAATTAATAATGGACTTGAAAGTGTCATGATAGCACATTTAGAAGTGCCAAGTCTTGAAAGTGTTAATGGTCTACCATCTACTTTATCATATTCAATAGTAACTTCACTTTTAAAAAATACATTAGGCTTTAAAGGATTAATAATTACAGATGCATTAGAAATGAAAGGACTTTCTACTTTTAAGTCTAACGGAAACTTAGATATGTTAGCTTTTAAAGCTGGTAATGATGTTTTATTAATGTCAGCAAACGTTTCTGAAGGAATTAAATCTATTATTGATGAATATGATAAAGGTCGAATTTCGGAAGAAAGATTATCTTACTCAGTTAAAAAAATATTAAAGGCTAAGTATAAAGTTGGATTAAACAACTTTATACAGATTTCAAAAAATAATTTATATAATGATTTAAATAGCCTAGAAAACAAGCTTTTATATGAAGAGTTGGTTGAAAAATCTATCACTGTAGTAAAAAACAATGATAATATACTTCCAATAGTTAATTTAAATAGCAAAATTGGTTATTTGAATTTTGGTAATGATGAGTACATGACTTTTTTCGATGCCATAACTAAATATTCAAAAATTGATCATTTAAATAATTTAGATATTTTAAAATCTGAGTCAGCAAGTTTTATAGAATCAAATTATAAAACTATTATAATTGGTATTCATGCAAACAGTGAAACTCCTTGGAAAAGCTATAATTTAAAAAAAGAAGAAATAAACTTTATTAATCGTATTTCAAAAAAAGTTAATGTAATACTGAATGTATTTGGCAGCCCTTATATCCTTGACAAATTTAAAAATATTAGAAATATAAAGGGTATAATAGTTTCATATCAAAACTCTACTAATTTTCAAAATAAGTCTGCACAATTGATATTTGGTGCAATTGAGTCTAGTAGTGTACTTCCAGTGAGTGTCGGTAAACTATTTTCAAAAGGTCACGGATTGGTATTAAATAAAATAAATAGACTTTCCTATGGCTCTGCTGAATCTGTAAATCTAAGTTCTATCAAATTAAATAAAATAGATTCTTTAGCGCAAATTGCTATTGACTCTAGCATGACCCCAGGTTTACAAATATTAATTGCAAAAGACGGAAAAGTAGTTTATGACAAAAACTTTGGACATCTAACTTATGAAAAAAAACAAAGGGTAAATAATAATACAATCTATGATGTTGCTTCTTTGACTAAAATTCTAGTTACACTTCCAATTGTTATGAAAATGGTTGAAAATGGAGATATCTCATTAAATACACAATTAAAAGAAATTATTCCAAGATATAAAAATTCAAATAAGTCAGAAAAGACTATCAAAGAAATATTATCCCATTTTGCCAATCTTAAGTCTTGGATTCCTTTTTACAAATCAACGATAGATTCCATAAATAACAAACCCAACTCTCTATATTATAGAAATAGTTTTAGTGATAAATATAATATTAGGGTTACTGATAATTTATATCTCTTATCTAGCTTTAATGATAGTATTAATATGAAAATTAAATCTAGTGATTTAAATAATGATAGATATAAGTATAGCGACTTACCTTACTATATTTTAAAAGAATATATCGAGAATTATTATTCTTCTGATTTATCTTCAATTATTGATTCACAGATGTTTAATAAAATGGGGTTGACTCATTCGTCATTTTTCCCTAAACAAATAAATTCTTTAGATAATATTGCTCCAACTGAAATGGATGATTACTTCAGATATCAAGAAATTAGAGGAACTGTACACGACATGGGTGCTGCTATGCAAGGTGGAATTGGTGGTCATGCAGGATTATTTAGTAATGTTAACGATATCGCCAAAATTATGCAGATGTTTATACAGGACGGAAATTATGGTGGAGAAAGATATTTAAATAAATCAACTATTGATTTATTTAATAAATGTTATTATTGTAGTGATAACAATAGGAGAGGAGTTGGTTTTGATAAACCACAAATCGAAGAAGACGGACCTACTTGTGGTTGTGTTTCTATGAATAGTTTTGGGCATTCTGGATGGACAGGAACTTATACATGGGCAGATCCAGATGAAAATATAGTTTACGTATTTTTATCTAATCGATCTTATCCAAACTCCAAAGAAAATAAATTATTAAAAAATAACATTAGGACTGATATCCAAAAATTAATCTACGAATCAATAATTAAATAAATATAATGACTATAGGAATTGTATGTTATCCAACTTATGGAGGTAGTGGAGTTGTAGCTACAGAGCTCGGCTTAGAGCTAAGTAAAAGAGGGCATGAGGTTCATTTTATTACTTATAATCAGCCTGTAAAGTTAAATTTATTTAACAATAATATTCATTATCACGAGGTGATTGTCCCTGACTACCCCTTGTTTCATTACCAGCCATATGAACTAGCACTTTCTAGTAAAATTGTTGATATGGTTCAGTTACATAAAATTGAAATCCTTCACGTTCACTATGCCATACCACATGCTTATGCAGCATATATGTCCAAGCAGATGTTGAAAACTAGAGGAATTAATTTACCAATAGTAACTACTTTACATGGAACAGATATCACTTTAGTTGGAAGCCATCCTTATTATAAAAATGCTGTTGAGTTTAGTATAAATAATTCTGATGCAGTAACATCGGTTTCTGAGGATTTAAAGAAGGATACGTTGAGTTACTTTAATATTGAAAAGAATATAGAAGTTATACCAAACTTTGTAGATTTAGACAAATACAACCATGTTCATGAAAATTGCAATAGAAGTGTTTTAGCCAATGAAGATGAAAAGATAATTACTCATATAAGTAATTTTAGAAAAGTAAAAAGAATAGATGATGTCATAAATTCTTTTGATCTTATTAATAAAAAAATCAACTCAAAATTAATATTGTTAGGAGATGGACCAGAGAGAATAAAGGCAGAAAAACTCTGTGATGAGTTAAATTTAAATGAGAAAGTTTTGTTTTTAGGAGCATCTAATGAAACAGCTAAAATATTATGTTTAAGTGATGTGTTTGTATTAGCATCTACTACGGAAAGTTTTGGGCTTGTAGCTCTTGAAGCTATGGCTTCATCTGTCCCTGTAGTCTCAACTAATTCAGGAGGTCTTCCCGAAGTAAATATGGATGGTTTTTCTGGTTATCTTTCTAATGTGGGTGATATAAATACAATGGCAAAAAATGCAATTAAAATACTTAAAGACTCTGATAAATTGATTAATTTTAAAAGGAATGCGAAATTACAAGCTAATAAGTTCGATGTACATAATATAGTTCCAAATTATGAAGATATTTATAAAAGAACTTTACAGAAGCAATCAAAAAAAGATTTATAATGAAAAGAAAAGACTTTTTAAAGATTTCAGCTAGTGCTGCTATGTTTTTAGGAATTACTCCAAAAACTCTTGCTGATTCCTCTCGGTTAGGTGAATATCTAAAACCTACTTTTAACAATGATGGTTCTTGTTATGAATTAAAAGATCAAGCTATTAATAAGGTAAGAGTTGGTATTATTGGACTAGGTAATAGAGGTAGTGTATTGATTCAAATGTTTGATTATTTAATAAAAAACAACTTTTCTGAAATTGTTGCTTTAAGCGATTTAAATGAGAATAATATTGATAAAAATGTTAATTACTTAAAAAAAATACAAAAAAGAAAACCTGACATATATAGTGACAATATTAACTCATGGAAACAATTAGTAAAACGTGATGATATTGATCTTGTAATAATAGCAACTCCATGGAGCACACATACTGAAATGTGTATTTATTCAATGGAAAATGATAAGCACGTTGCTTGTGAAGTACCAATAGCTACTTCGCTTGAAGACTGTTGGAAGATTATTGAGGTAGCAGAATCTACAAAAAAACATTGTATGATGATGGAAAATTGTTGTTTTAACAATGAAGAGTTGTGGTTGTTGAATATGATAGACAAAGATGTATTTGGAAATATTAATCATGCTGAAGGAGCTTACATTCATGATTTAAGAAAACACCTCTTAGATGATGAATATTATCACAATCAATGGAGAATTAAGCATCATCAAAATAAAAATGGAAATCTTTACCCTACGCATGGACTAGGTCCAGTTTGTTCTTACATGGATATCGGTAGAGGTGATAATTTTAACCATTTAGTTTCTATGAGTTCAAATGAAGAAGCACTAAGTATTGCAGCAAAATCTATAAATAGTAAATATGATTCTTTTTCTTGTGGTGATATGAATACTACTCTTATCAAAACTAACCTTGGAAAAACAATAAAGCTTCAATATGATGTACACACAGGCAGACCTTATACAAGATTAAATAATGTAAATGGAACCAAAGCTGCGCACCAAGGATATCCGTCAAAATTATATATTAATAACAAAGAATTACAGTGGAGTCATAATTGGCTTAATGAAAAGGAGTATAATGATTATCGAAAGAAATATAACCATCCTCTTTGGGCTACAATGGAAAAAGAAATATCCAAAAATCAAGCTGGTCACGGAGGAATGGATTTTGTAATGATATATAGAATTATCAGATGTTTAAATAAAGGATTACCACTTGATATTAATGTTTATGATAGTGTTATGTGGAGTTCAATTATGCCTCTTTCAGAAATGTCAGTTATTAATGAGAGTAGAACGATTAAAATCCCAGATTTTACTTCTGGAAAATGGAAAGAATCTAGAAAATCAGAACTACTTAGAGTTATTTAAATATCTTTCCTGGATTTAATATACTATTTGGGTCAAATAAATTTTTGATTCCCACCTGTAAGTCAATTGCCTTTTTAGAAAAAGCAATATCTATATAGTCTTTTTGTACATAGCCAATACCATGTTCACCAGAAATTGTACCGCCAAGCTTTACAGTGAGAATAAATATTTCTCTAATCGCTTTTTTTAGTTCCTTATCCCATTTATGATCACTCATTTCTCCTTTAATAATGTTAATATGTAAATTACCGTCCCCTGCGTGTCCATAGCATACACTTTTGAATCCATATTTCAATCCGATTTTTTTGACACCTTTAAGTAATTTTGGTAGTTCAGCTCTAGGGACAACGGTATCTTCTTCCTTGTAAACAGAGTTAACTTTTACAGCTTCACCAACAGATCTTCTTAATTTCCATAATGTGTTTTTATGGGCTTCGTTATCAGCGATAATAACTTCACTACATTCAAACGTTGTCACAACTTTTTCAATTTCTTCACATTCTTTAAACAAAATATCTTGATCATTACCATCTACTTCAATTAGTAAATGAGCCTGTATATCCTCATTGATATCCATTTTAATATCTGAATATTTAATGGCCCAGTCTATTGCATCTCTTTCCATAAATTCTAAAGAACAAGGGTTTAATCCTGCCCTAAATATAGCAGATACTGCTTCACAGGCAAGTTCTGCTGACTTAAAAGGAACTAATAGGGTAATTGATTTTTTTGGTAAAGGAATTAGCTTAAACACAACCTTTGTTATAATTCCTAAAGTTCCTTCACTTCCTACCATTAATTGGGTTAAATTATAACCTGTGGAGTTTTTTAGCACATTTGCTCCTGTCCAAATAACTTCACCGGTGGGTAAAACAACTTCAAGGTTTAAAACGTAATCTTTAGTTACTCCATATTTTAACGCCTTTGGGCCACCAGCATTCTCTGCAAGATTTCCGCCCAAAAAACAACTTCCTTGACTAGCAGGGTCAGGGGGATAAAAGAGATTATCTTTTTCAACAAAATCTTTAAATTCCTTATTTATGACTCCGGGTTCAACAGTGGCTTGTAAGTTTTTTTTATCAATTTTAATTATTTTGTTTAATCTCTCTGTACTCAAAGTCACTCCACCATAAATCGGTAAACTACCACCACTTAATCCTGTTCTTGCACCACAGGGAGTTATAGGAATTAATCTTTTATTACAATAACTAAGTATATTTGAAATTTCTGTAGATGTAATTGGTTTAATTACTATTTCGGGTAAAAAGCTTAAATTTTCAGTATGATCAGTTGAGTATGTTTTTAATGTCTCATTGTCAATGTGTATATTATTTTTACCAACTGTTTTAATAAAAAATTCTACATCAATTTTAGTAACTTTAGAATACTTCTTTATCATACTTAAAAATAAATATAATTTATATATATTATTGCATTATTTTTTGTTTTAATCTTAATAATCTATTTTTACTTTTTAATCTGTGATAATATGTCTGCTAATACATTTGGAAACATTTTTAAATTAACCTCATTTGGGGAATCTCATGGGTTAGCTTTGGGTGGTATTATTGATGGATGTCCTGCTGGGTTGAAAATAGATTATGATAAAATTAATTACGAACTAAGCAGAAGAAAACCTGGACAATCTAAAATAGTAACTCAGAGAAAAGAAGATGATAAAGTTGAGTTCTTATCGGGTATTTTTGAAGGAATTACTACAGGTACTCCAATTGGGTTTATTATTAAAAATTCTAATCAAAAATCTAAAGATTACGACCATATAAAAAATATTTACAGACCTAGTCATGCTGACTTTACTTACGAAAAAAAATATGGTTTAAGAGATTACAGAGGTGGTGGGAGAAGTTCTGCGCGTGAAACCGTTTGTAGGGTAGTAGCAGGTGCAATTGCTAAACAATTAATTAGTGACATAAAGATAACTGCTTATACATCTTCAGTTGGGGAAATTAAACTCAATAAACATTATTCTGAACTAGATTTTTCTAATATTGAAAATAATTCAATTAGGTGTCCTGAAGATACTACTGCACAATCGATGATTGAGAAAATAAAAGAGATTAAAAAAAACGGAGATACTATCGGAGGCGTGATAACGTGTGTAGTTAAAAATGTACCAATTGGTATTGGGGAACCTGTCTTTAATAAATTACATGCTAAGCTGGGAAGTGCGATGCTGTCAATTAATGCTGTAAAAGGATTTGAATTTGGTAGTGGTTTTAATGGTACATTATTAAAAGGTAGTGAACATAATGATTTGTTTAACGAAGATAATACAACAGAAACTAACCACTCTGGTGGAATTCAAGGGGGTATTAGCAATGGAATGGATATCTATTTCAATATTGCATTTAAACCTGTTGCTACAATTATGCAAAAGCAAACAACAATCAATTCAGACAGCAAAGAGGTTACAATGATGGGTAAAGGAAGACATGACCCATGTGTTTTACCTAGAGCAATTCCAATAGTTGAATCCATGGCTGCATTAGTAATTGCAGACTTTGTACTTTTAGCTAGATTAAATAAATTATAAACAAAAAAAAATGGCTTTACATTGGAAAATTTTAATTGGAATGTTGATTGGTGTTTTGTTTGGTGTCTTAATGCTAAATATTGATGGGGGTGATATTTTTGTCAACAATTGGATCAAACCACTAGGAACTATTTTTGTTAAACTTTTAAAATTAATTGCGATACCTTTAATTTTGGCATCACTTATCAAGGGTATTTCAGATCTCAAGGATATTTCAAAATTCAAGACTATAGGTTCCAAAACTATTATTACATACATAGTAACTACAGTTGTAGCTATTTCTATTGGTTTAATCTTAGTTAATTTAATCAATCCAGGTTCGGGTATTTCTAGTGAGACTGTTGAGAGATTAACATCCACATACTCTGAAAGTTCTGGTGTTCAATCTAAATTAGCAGAAGCAAACAATCAAATACAAAGTAGTCCATTACAGTTTCTTGTAGATACAGTTCCAGACAACGCATTTAAAGCGATGTCTAACAATTCATTAATGTTACAAGTTATATTTTTTACAATATTTTTAGGAATTAGTATGCTTTTAATTGGAGAAGAAAAGTCAAAACCATTAAAATCATTTTTTGATTCACTAAATTTTGTTGTTTTAAAGATGGTTGATTTAATTATGAAAACAGCTCCTTATGCTGTATTTGCATTATTAGCTAGTGTGATTACGTCTTCCAATGACCCTGACCTTTTACTAGCACTTTTAAAATATAGTGGAGTTGTATGTCTAGGACTATTTTTTATGATAACAGTTTATTGTATTGCTGTTTATTTTATAACAAATTCTAATCCCTTAGTCTTTTTAAAAAAAATCAGTCCAGCTCAGCTTTTAGCATTTTCCACTAGTAGTAGTGCAGCAACATTACCATTAACAATGGATAGAGTTGAAAATCATATTGGAGTTGACAGGGAAGTGTCTAGTTTTGTTTTACCAGTAGGAGCTACTATTAATATGGATGGAACAAGTTTGTATCAAGCAGTTGCAGCAGTGTTTATTGCTCAAGCATTAGAATTTGACTTGACATTAGCTGACCAATTAACAATAGTTCTAACAGCTCTATTAGCATCCATAGGAAGTGCTGCAGTCCCTGGTGCAGGAATGGTAATGTTAGTTATAGTATTAGAGTCAATTGGTTTCCCATCAGATAAATTAGCAATAGGTTTAGCTCTAATATTTGCAGTTGACAGACCTTTAGATATGTGTAGAACAGTTGTAAATGTTACAGGAGATGCTGCTGTGTCCATGATAGTTGGTAGGTCAGTTGGTAAGTTTAAAGGCATTAAATAATAATACCGTTGCTTAATAACTTAAATAAAGATTGGGAAATTCATTTAAAAGAAGAGTTAGATAAAGACTACTTTCTTAATCTAATGACTAGAGTTACGCAAGAATATTCAAATTATACATGTTTTCCACCACTTGAAAATATTTTTGATTCTCTAAATTTTTGTTTACTTTCTAAATTAAAGGTTGTTATAATAGGGCAGGACCCTTATCATCAACAAAGTCAAGCAAATGGATTATCTTTTTCTGTAGGTAAGGATATTAAAATTCCACCATCATTGAATAATATATTTAAGGAACTAAATAATGATGTTAATAAACCTATACCAAATAATGGAGATCTCACTTATTTATCTAAACAAGGAATTCTGTTATTAAATAGTTGTCTTTCTGTTAGGATGAGTTCACCTGGAAGTCATTACAACTTTGGTTGGGAGAAATTTACTGATAAAATAATCTCAATTATTTCTAAGAAAAAAAGTAATGTTGTTTTCTTACTTTGGGGAAATAAATCTATTTCAAAGTCTAAATTAATTGATACAAATAAACATTTAATACTTACCTCTGGTCATCCTTCTCCACTTAGCGCTAATAGAGGCTATTGGTTTGGAAATAGACATTTTAGTAAAACGAATGATTATTTAATAAAGAAAGGATTAAAAAAAATATCTTGGTGATATTATTTATTCAGTGAAATAGGATTAACTGCCTCTGTTGTTATGTAAGCTTGTGGATTATTTTTGTTTATAATTTTTAAAACTTTATTTAATTTTTTTCTTGTAACAATACACCAATAAATCTTTACTACTCCGTCTCTACCTTCTGCGTTAATTACAGTTACAGCATATCCGTTATCTCTTAAAATATTTGCTAAATTATTAGATTTATTTGGAATAAAAACTTTAACGACCATACTTCCAACTCCAATTATATTTTCTAAATAAGAGCCAAGTATAGTCCCAGCAGAAAAACCAGCTGCATATCCTGCTATCAGAATTGGATCAGCTACATTTTGAATAACTTTTGATACTGCTATAATCCAAATAGCAGACTCTACTAAACCAATCAAAGCTGCGTGATATGGTTTACTCCTTGAAACTAATAAAGCTCTTAAAGTGCCTAAACTTTGATCTGCTAGACGAAGTATAAAAATAAATGAAGTAGAAATTAAAAGTTCGATAATTTATCTAGTGTTAGGAGGATTAATCTATTAATTGTTTTGTTTGGATTATTACTATAAGTTCCATTTTCTCTATTGGCTAATATTGCATTTAAAGAAATAGCGTTATGTCCTAATATTTTTGACATACCATAGATAATAGCAGTTTCCATTTCTAGATTTGTAACCCTATCATTTACAAATGATATTTTTTTTATTTCACTTATAAAATTTTGGTTTGAAGTCTCTATTCTAATAGATCTACCTTGACTACCGTAGAAACCATTGCATGTGACTGTTACACCAGTAAAATCAGAGATACTCTTAAATTGCTCGAACAATGTGTCTGAACAATTATAACATAGAGGAAGGAGTTTTTGATTATTAGTCTTGTAACTTTTAAGGTACTCATCAGAACTATTATCTGTATAACAAGCATCTACCTTATAGTTATTCATAAAACCGTCTATATCAATAGCTTTTGAGCTGATTAACAAAGAGTCTATCGGAATATCTTTTTGTATAGCTCCAGATGTTCCAATTCTGATTAAATTAAGTTTAGTTAGGCTTGGTTTAAGATTTCTTGTTTCAAAATCGATATTAACTAAACTATCCAATTCATTAAGTACGATATCAATATTTCCTGAGCCTATCCCTGTAGATATTACAGATATTCTTTTGCTTTTATAAACCCCTGTAACTGTTTTAAACTCACGATTACAAACTGTAAATTCAATGGATTGAAAATGGGCTGAAATTAATTCTACCCTTTGTGGATCTCCAACCAATATAATAGTATCGGAAATGTTGCAGGGTTTTAATTTTAGATGGTAGACACTTCCGTCGTTATTAAATATTAATTCAGATTCTTTTTGATTTAACATAGCTTAATTTTAACCTCCGACTCTTTTAGTTTTAAAACCTTTTAAATTTAATATTTCCATTATTTTATCTCTATAATCTCCTTGGATTATAATGTAATCATCTTTCAAACTACCTCCGACACTTAGTTTTTTTTTAAGTTCCTTAGCAATTTTTTTTACTTCGATATCATTAATTGTAAATCCCTCCAGTATAGTCAGTGCTTTCCCCTTTCTTTTTTCATACTTGCATATTATAGGCTCAATTTGCAACGAACTAACCTCATTAGTGGAATAGGTATTATCAGTCAACTTATGATCAGGAAAATGTTTTTTTAGTTGATCCCTTAAGTCCATTACTTTTTTAATAAGCCTAATTCTACTAATCGTTGATTTAAAAACTCGCCAGCTGTTATGTCATCAAAAGACTTCGGGTTGTTTTCATCAATACAAGATTCTAGTACATTTAATTTCATATCACTTATAGGATGCATAAAAAATGGTATAGAATACCTAGATTTTTTCATTAATTCCTTTGAAGGGTTAATTACTCTATGAACTGTAGATTTTAGTTTGTTATTGGTATGTCTAGATAACATATCACCAACATTTATCATTAATTGATCTTTAGATGCTATAGCATCAATCCATTCCCCTTTGTTGTTTTTCACTTGTAATCCTCTACCTTGTGCACCCATTAAAAGAGTAATTAAATTAATATCTCCATGAGCGGCAGCTCTTACTGCATCTTTTGGTTTCTCCAAAATAGGAGGGTAGTGAATAGGTCTTAATATAGAGTTTCCGTTCACAATATATTTGTCAAAGTAAAATTCATCTAATTTTAAATATAATGCTAATGCCCTTAAAACATATTTTGAGGTTTTTTCTAATAACCTGTAGGTTTGTTTCCCAACAATATTAAATTGTTCATTTTCTAAAACTTCAACGTTTGAAGGATACTCTTTTAAGAGTTTATCATCATTTTCTACATACTGACCAAAGTGCCAAAATTCTTTTAAATCACCATGTTTACTACCTTTAGCGGATTCTTTGCCGAATGACACATAGCCTCTTTGACCAGAAATACCAGGAATTTCGTATTTATTTTTTATTTCTTGTGGTAAATCGAAGAAAGATCTTATTTCTTTATATAGCTTTTCATTAAAATCAGAATCTAAGAAATGTCCATCAAGAGCCACAAAACCAATCTCTTCAAATGCTCTACCAATTGATTCAACAAAATTATTTTTTTTATTAATATCTGAAGACAAGAAATCAGCGAGATTTACACTGGGAATTTTATTTGTTTCCATACGGGTAAATTAAAGTTATGATTATTTATTTAATAGTTAATAAAGTTAATAAACTTAATTAGTATTTAGGCTTATTAGAATTTAATATTTTATATTTTTAAAAAAAATTATTTTTTATGTTGTTTGAAATAGCAGACATTAAAACTCTAAAACTAGTTGAATTATACACCGCTATGATGAAGTCTAGACTTATTGAAGAGAAAATGTTAATACTTCTAAGGCAAGGAAAAATTTCAAAATGGTTTTCAGGTATAGGTCAAGAAGCTATTTCTATTGGTCTTACACATGCACTAAATGAAGAAGAGTATATTTTACCTATGCATAGAAATTTAGGTGTTTTTACATCTAGAAATATCCCTTTATCTAAATTATTTAGCCAATGGCAAGGAAAAGCATCTGGTTTTACAAAAGGAAGGGATCGCTCTTTTCATTTTGGAACAAAAGATTTTCACATCGTTGGTATGATTTCTCACTTAGGACCTCAAATGGGTGTTGCAGATGGAATTGCATTACATCAATTGATTAATAAAACTAAAAAAGTTACTGCTGTTTTTACTGGTGATGGTGGAACTAGTGAAGGAGATTTTCACGAAGCTTTAAACGTAGCTTCAGTATGGAATCTACCAGTACTTTTTTGTATTGAAAATAATGGATACGGATTATCTACTTCCACAAAAGAACAATACAATTGTGAAAACTTAGCAGATAAAGGATTGGGTTATGGTATGGAATCTCATATTATAGATGGAAATAATATTATTGAAGTTTATCGTAAAATAGGAAAGATAGCGAATGATATAAGAAAAAAACCAAGGCCAGTTCTTATAGAGTTTAAAACATTTAGAATAAGAGGTCACGAAGAAGCTAGTGGAGTTAAATATGTACCTAAAGCACTTATTGATACATGGGCTAAAAAAGATCCTATTTCCAACTTTGAAGATTATTTAACCAATAACGATATAATTAATATTGAGGATATTCAAACAATTAAAGACTCTTTAAATCTTGAGATTAATGAAAATTTAGAGTTAGCTTATAAAGAACCTTTTCCTGAAACAAGTATTGAATTGCAACTTTCCGATGTTTTTAAAAAGTTCGATTTTATTGATTCTCCTGCTTCAATTAAAACAAAGCATATTAGATTAGTTGATGCTATTTCAGAAGGATTAGATGAAGCAATGAAAAAGAATAACTCACTAGTTATAATGGGTCAGGATATTGCAGAGTACGGAGGAGTTTTTAAAATCACAGAAGGTTTTGTTGAAAAATACGGTAAAGATAGAGTAAGAAATACTCCTATATGCGAATCTTCTATAATTGAAATTGCAATGGGATTATCTATTTGTGACACAAAATCTATTGTAGAGTTACAATTTGGAGATTTTATAACATCCGGTTTTAATCCTGTAGTTAATTATTTAGCTAAATCTTATTACAGATGGGGGCAAAATGCGGATGTTGTATTAAGAATGCCTTGTGGAGCAGGAGTAGGGGCTGGACCTTTTCATTCTCAAACTAATGAAGCTTGGTTCACTAAAACACCTGGACTTAAAGTTGTATACCCTGCATTCCCAGCTGATGCAAAAGGTTTGTTAATCTCTTCAATCGAGGATCCAAATCCAGTTTTATTTTTTGAACATAAAGCTTTGTATAGAAGTGTTCGTCAAGATGTTCCAGAAGGTTATTACAACCTGCCACTTGGTAAGGCTTGTCATCTAACTCATGGAAATGATTTAACCATAATTACTTATGGTGCACCAGTACATAAAGCACTGGAAATAATAAAAAAGATTGACACACATACTTTTGATTTAATTGATTTGAGGTCTTTATGTCCACTTGATAAAGATGCAATTATTAATTCTGTTAAAAAGACTGGAAAGGCCATAATATTACAAGAGGATTCTATGTTTGGAGGTTTAGCTTCAGAGATATCATCAATTATAATGGAAAATTGCTTTGAATATTTAGATGCGCCAGTTATTAGAGTGGCTAGTTTAGACACACCTATTCCTTTTGAAAAAAGTTTAGAAGATCAATACTTACCATATGATAGATTTGAAATTGAGTTAAATAAATTACTCAATTATTAATAAACTTTATGTTTCAAGATAAACAGTTTCTAATAGATTTATCAAAAATGAAAATGCCATTTGGTAAATACATGGGTAGATATTTAATTGATTTACCTGAACATTATATAGTTTGGTACAAAAACAAGGGATTTCCATCTGGTAAACTAGGAAAACAACTTGAACTTGTTTACGAACTTCAATTAAACGGACTTGAAGATATTGTTAGAGAAATAAAAAAAAGATATTAAAACTACTATCTATTACCTCTTTTTAATTAAAATAAATTAAATAATTAATGTTTTATAGTTGTAAAACTAACTAAAGTTGGTATTTTTGCCCACCAACATTTTTCAAATGATAATTAC
>ERZ807291.1830-NODE-1830-length-33656-cov-9.512604_pt1 | contig 33656 bp, 20 predicted proteins | sample MGYA00521257_ERZ807291 | MGnify/ENA primary metagenome ERZ807291 (study PRJEB31413, sample SAMN03169783) | marine metagenome | biome: Marine; feature: Water; material: Subsurface seawater | place: North Sea | collected 2011-04-28 | depth 1 m m ...
TTGTTATGCTTTATGATGTGATTACTGCCGTCGAGTATGTTTTGGCTAGATCTGTAGTTTTGGTCTAAAATAACGAGTTGAATATGCTCCTTGTAGTGATTATAAAACTGATAGATATTTTCTACATTGGCCCCTTGAAACTTATAGATACTCTGATCATCATCTCCTACTACAAATACATTTGGATTATCCCAGTAGCTAATAAGCTTATACAGCAAGTCATTCTGAATACCATTGGTGTCCTGATACTCATCTACTAAAAAGTACTGGTATTGCTCTTGATATTTTAATAATAAGTCTTCGTTGGTACTTAGCTTGTCTAATACCCAGGCGAGCATATCATTAAAGTCGTACCGTTTTCTCTGACTTAAAAGTTGATTATACTTATCTAATAATCCGCACGCTTCTTCTAGTTCACTTAAAGAGTCAGTTGCTTCGTTGTATTTATTTTCTTTTAGGTCTCCTTTTACATATTTCCCATATTTTCGAGTATAGTAAAAAGAGGGGTCGTCTAGCATTTCCTCTTTTGCCTTCTGAACTTTTGCTCGGATATCACTTGGACTCAGATTATCCTTTTTTAATAAGCCAAATAACTTGTTCAAGTTTTTTGCATCATAGTACACGTCTCCTACAAATCTCTTCAGCAAACTTTTATTGGGTAGTTCGTCTATAATCTCGCGCATTATCTCCAAAGTTTCTAGCTCTGAAACAGGGTCCAAGTCTTGAATTCCAAAGAGATCCTTATTTTCTTGAATTACCATATTACAGAATCCGTGATAGGTATAAATATTCACTTTATAAGATTCCGAACCAATAAACTTATAGATACGCTGCCTTAGTGCTGTAGTAGCAGCTTCTGTAAAAGTAAGGCAGATAATGTTTTCCGCCATAGCATCCGTATTTTTCAGTATGCTGGCCACTCTTGCTCCTAGTACTTGGGTTTTTCCAGTACCAGGACCTGCTACTACCATTACGCTTCCGTCTATGGTATCTACCGCTTTTTTCTGATTGGCATTGAGTTTTCTATATACTTCTTCGTACGTCATCTTTTCAATAATGTGGCAAGTTGGGATATTACCTTAATAATAGCAAAATTTTAAACTATTTATAAAGGTGACCCAATTTTCACAAATACCCGCAGAAAAAAAAGAAAGGACAGGCCTTCAGAGTTCGTTGCCGATAAATTGCTTCACTAGCATCATATCACATTCCCAAATTCACACTAAAAATGCCTGTTTAAGCTTTACGTTAGATTACTATTTTGGACTCAGATTGCCCTAGAATAAAGAGTTGCACCTTACAACTTAGAAAGTACAGTAAATCAGGCTAAGTTCGTTTTTAGGAGGCAAATGGTAGTTTTCTGGAAGAATCAGGATACCCTTTCCATAAAGTCCCGTAGACCTCATTATTAAGGCTAGGTATAGCGCATTATGTTTTCTCCAAAATGCCTTTCCTACCTGATTTATGCAAATCAGTGACTCAAAAGAATAGTCTCACTTAGTTTTAAAGGAGTTCAGTTTCCTCATTAATAACACCAAAGAAAATCTATCTATACCTATTGTCACCAAATTGTCACCAAATTGAAATTTACAAGAATAATGTGTCATAATTTGAAAATTACCTATAACCTCTATTGTCGACTAGTGTCTAACCGAATACATTTGGTAACAATATTCCAACAACGTAAAAATCAACAATATGAAAAGAACAATTACACAATTTAAAACAGCCTTGAAATTGCTAGGCAAGTCTTCGATGCTCGCCATGTTAGGGCTTATCACGTATTCGTCCTTTGGACAATACACCCAACCCATTCATTATGCCGGCGCATGTTACTATAGCACGAATGGGTATGCAGCTATTGAACAAGTAAAAATAACTGACCAATCTGGCAACGTAGTATACAATAAAGCCGCTGATGGAGCTAACAACTGTTACAATGGTTACCAACAAGGACATTACAATGTTATTGAACCTACCTCTGCATTTACCTTGTCAGCTGGAGCTTCATACACCATTTCGGTAAGTACTTCAAATGTAACCAACTCTACGCTTGCTGCTGCGCTTGGTATTTGGATAGATTTTAACGGGGACGAAGATTTTGCTGATGCGGGTGAGTTTATCACTAAAGCAAACATTCAACAAGCTTCGGGAGCTCAAACTCCAGGTGCATTGAAAGACTACAACTTCACTGTTCCTTGTGGTGGTTCTACCGGCACTATTCGTATGCGTATCAGAACTGATTACTACTATTATGGCTTTAATGCATCAAGTCACAGTACTAGTGCTACGGGAGGATCTATACCGTATTACGGTGAAACAGAAGATTTTGCTTGTACTTACAAGGTTCCTTCTGGACTTACCAGTAACTTCTTTAGCCCTACTACAGCTTTTGTAGGTACTGTAGTTAATTTTACGAACTCTAACCAAACAGGTTATATTGCTCATGATTGGACAATAACAGATGCTTCTTCTAAATCTACGTCGTATTCTACGACAAATGCACAGAATGTTTTTGCTTCTACGGGTACTTATACCGTAAAACTAGTAAGTGAAAACTGCCTAGGTAAAGATTCTACTACTAAAACAATAACAATAGTTAATCCTACTGCTCCTCCAGTTTCTAACTTTATCGCTGATAATAACGTTGTAGAAATATTCGAAACTGTTAACTTTACAGACTTGAGTACCAATGGTGCTACTTTCTGGGATTGGATCTTTGTTCAAGGTACAGATACTATCGATGGGGATGACCAGTTTGCTCTTAGAGGTGGTAACCCTTACGTAAATAGAAATCCTGAAGTATTCACGGGTAATTATACTGGTGCACTTAGTATAGGTACTTGGCAAGTTTGCCTAAAGGCTTCTAATGCTATACCTGGATCTTCTTACACCTGTAAAATGGGATATATCACTGTACAGCAGTCTAGCTACAATATGGGTGCACAAACACAACTACCTGCCGGTATCATCACTACTTCTAGTGGTGTACTGTTCGATAAAGGTGGTATTTCTGGTAACTACCCTTCCGGTGGTGCTACTCCTGAAACTCAAGAAGCTCTTATCGCTCCTTGTGGCGCACAAAGTGTTTCCCTTGACTTTACTACTTTCCAAGTAGCTGCTAATGCTACGCTTAGAATATATGACGGAACCAATGCTCTTGGTACTCCACTTCACACCGGTAAAGGGTTTACCAATACTGATGATACTAGCACTATTGGTACTATCACCGCTAATTCTGGCGCTATGTACTTACTTTGGGTAGCTACTAGTGGAAAGAATGATGTAGGGTTTGCAGCAAATTGGTCTAGCGTGGCTGGTACTGGAGCTACTCCTACTGCTGCTATTACTATGCCAGGTACTACACTTTACAATGCTGTACCGGTTAACTTCTTGAATGCTTCTATTAATGCTGAAGGAAATACTTCTAGAGAATGGACCATCACTGGACCTACAGGGTCTCCGACTACCACTATCTTTACTACTAAAGATATAGAAAACTATACTTTCCTTGCGAATGGAGACTATACTATCTCTCTTACTGTAACTACTTGTGATAATCAATCGAGTACTACTACTCAATCCTTCACCGTAGCTGCTCCTAACTCTCCTACTGAGTTAGACTTTACAGCTGATAATAGAAGACCTAATACTGGAGAAGAAGTAACTTTTACTGCTACTAGTGACAAGGCTAATCAGTGGGAATGGTCTGTATTCCCTAATACGGGATGGATTAAAGCTCCTGGAAATACAACTAACCCTTCTCAAGCTTATACTTTCTCTGCTCCTGGTTCTTACACCGTGCAGTGTGTAGCTTATAACGCTATTGATCAAGCTGCTTCTGAAACTACTGTGGTTAAAACAGCGTACATTATCGTAGTACAGCACTGTACTCCTATCATTGGCGTGACTACTTCTTCAGACGTAGGTATCAGCTATGTAGGAATTACTGACCCAATTTCTGGTGAAGTACTTATGGATAATAACACTACCTCTGGTACGGCTTACACAGATTATTCTTCTTTGGGTACTATCGATGTGAACTTTGGAGGTACATATGACTTCGAAATCAAAAGACCTACTACCGTTAACCCAATGTCTAGAAGAATTTGGATCGACTGGAACGTAGATGGTGACTTTGATGATGTTGGTGAAGCTAATATTATGGAAGCTACAGCTAACACTGCTTCTTGGACAGGTTCTTTTACTGTTCCTGATGCTTCTACTGCTTTTGAAGCTACTACTCGTATGAGAATAGGTGTATCTTACGATACGGATCCGAATGAAGCTTGTGGTGCCGGAACTAATCCTGCTGCTAACCGTATCGGTGAGTTCGAAGATTATGCTATCCGTGTAGTAAATGACGGTGACTTACCCGTTATCACGCTTAATGGTGATTCTGTTGTATACATCGAGCAAGTAGCTAATGCGGCTGATGCCAATTATGTGTCTGACTCTGCAGTTGTAATGGACCCTTCTCAAGGTGATATTACTGAAAATGTAGACATCACTTCTGACCTAGACCAAACTCTTCCTGGAGTTTACTTCGAAGTATACAACGCTAAAGATGCTTCTGGTAACGAAGCTGTAGAGGTAACTCGTCTAATATATGTAGTGTCTGACCAGACAGCTCCTCAAATTACTGTTAACGGTTCTACTGATGTTACTATCGAAGTAGGTACTACTTGGAATGACCTAGGAGCTTCTGCTCTTGATAATAAAGAAGGTGTACTTACTGATGCTATCGTAACTACTGGTATTGTAAACGAAAACGTACTCGGTGACTATACCATCACTTACAGTGTGAAGGATAATCAAGGTAATGCTTCTTCTGCTACGCGTATCGTACGTGTTGTAGATACACAACTACCTGTTATCGAAAACGCTAGCGCTGACAAATCTGGCGCTTGCTGGACTGTAGAAGTTCAACTACAAAATATCTTCGCGGATATCACTAATGCTACAGATAACTACAATAGCTTAGGTAACGGTCTTACCTTTACTGCTAGCCCTGCAGCTCCTCAAGGTGGTGCAGCTGTAGATACTCGTTTCCAAGGTACTACTACAGTAACGTATACCGCTACTGACGAGTCTGGTAACGTGACTACGCAGTGTGTAGACTACGTAGTACGTGATTACATCGCTCCAGTGATTAACCTACGTACTCTTGATGTAATTAATCACAGAGTGAACACTCCGTACACTCCAGTACCTGCTACTGCTTCAGATAACTTATACAACAACACTCAAATCAGTTTAACTGGTTCGTCTAATGTAGATGCATATACGCTCGGTACTTACCAAGATACCTATACTGCTATTGATGCTGCTGGAAACACTTCTACAGCTATCCGTACAGTGAATGTAATAGATGACTTAAAACCAACTATTACTGGTAAAAGAGGTCCTATCGTAAAATTAGGCGTAGGTTCTCAAGTAGATGCTATCGATTATGTGCTCTTCGCAGATAACTACGATGTACCTACTGACCTTGCTGCTAACCATACAGTAGTATCTAACGACTTAAACCTTCAAGAAGCAGGTATTTACTCTGTAGTATTCAAAACTGAAGACAACTCTGGTAATGAGTCTGATAACTATGTGTTATTGTTTGAAGTTGGATACCAGTTTGAAAAAGAGATCAACAGTGTAAACACTGTCTCTTTAGATGACTTACTTGCTGTATCTCCTAACCCTACTAGCGGTCAATTAAATATCTCGGTTAATCTTTCTGAAAACGAAGTAATCAACCTTGCTATTTTTAACACTGTAGGACAAGAAGTACTAACAGTAACTAACGGTAAAGTATCTAACGGTAACTACACTGTAGACTTAAACGACCAAGCAAATGGTATCTACTACGTTAAAATGAACGTAAAAGGTACTATCGTAACTAAGAAAATAGTACTTAACAACTAAGTACTTACCTTCTAATAACTAAAGCCCGACGTATGTCGGGCTTTTTTTTTGACTTTTTTTGCAACCTATCTTAAGCCTTATAAAGGCTATGTACCGGAGAGGTTATGCACTATATTTACCAAAAAAATGTGTCATAATTTAAAAATATTTTGCAACCTTTCTTGTGCATCAGTGTCTAAATTAATACATTTGGAATTCTTAAATCAATAAAACGTAAAAATCAACTATATGAAAAGAACAATTACACAATTTAAAACAGCCTTAAAAACACTAGGCAAGGCGTCCTTGTTTGCTGTGCTAGGGCTTATTGCGAATTCGTCCTACGGACAGTACACGGTAACTGAGCATTATTACGGTGCGTGTTACTTTACCAGTAATGGGTATGCAGCCATTGAACAGGTTCGAATCACAGACGAGTCTGGCAACGTAGTATATAATAAAGCGGCCGATGGGGCAAATCAGTGTCCAAATGCTTATGGAGGTCAGCACTACAATGTTGTTGAAGCTGCTCCTGCATTTACACTTTCTGCAGGTGCATCTTACACAATTTCTATAAGTACTTCAAACAAATCAAACAGTACTAATGCTGCTGCTTTAGGTATTTGGATGGATTATAATGGTGATGAAGACTTTGCTGATGCAGGTGAATTTATTACAAATACAAACAATACTCAGGCTTCAGGACGTCAAACTCCAGGCACATTAAAAAACTATAAATTTACTGTTCCTTGTGGTGGTACTACCGGTACTATACGTATGCGTATCAGAACAGACCTGTCTTTTTACGGCTTTGCTCGAAATAATCACAGTGGAACAGGATTCTCGGAATACTATGGTGAAACAGAAGATTTTGCTTGTACTTACAAGGTTCCTTCTGGACTTACCAGTAACTTCTTTAGCCCTACTACAGCTTTTGTAGGTACTGTAGTTAATTTTACGAACTCTAACCAAACAGGTTATATTGCTCATGATTGGACAATAACAGATGCTTCTTCTAAATCTACGTCGTATTCTACGACAAATGCACAGAATGTTTTTGCTTCTACGGGTACTTATACCGTAAAACTAGTAAGTGAAAACTGCCTAGGTAAAGATTCTACTACTAAAACAATAACAATAGTTAATCCTACTGCTCCTCCAGTTTCTAACTTTATCGCTGATAATAACGTTGTAGAAATATTCGAAACTGTTAACTTTACAGACTTGAGTACCAATGGTGCTACTTTCTGGGATTGGATCTTTGTTCAAGGTACAGATACTATCGATGGGGATGACCAGTTTGCTCTTAGAGGTGGTAACCCTTACGTAAATAGAAATCCTGAAGTATTCACGGGTAATTATACTGGTGCACTTAGTATAGGTACTTGGCAAGTTTGCCTAAAGGCTTCTAATGCTATACCTGGATCTTCTTACACCTGTAAAATGGGATATATCACTGTACAGCAGTCTAGCTACAATATGGGTGCACAAACACAACTACCTGCCGGTATCATCACTACTTCTAGTGGTGTACTGTTCGATAAAGGTGGTATTTCTGGTAACTACCCTTCCGGTGGTGCTACTCCTGAAACTCAAGAAGCTCTTATCGCTCCTTGTGGCGCACAAAGTGTTTCCCTTGACTTTACTACTTTCCAAGTAGCTGCTAATGCTACGCTTAGAATATATGACGGAACCAATGCTCTTGGTACTCCACTTCACACCGGTAAAGGGTTTACCAATACTGATGATACTAGCACTATTGGTACTATCACCGCTAATTCTGGCGCTATGTACTTACTTTGGGTAGCTACTAGTGGAAAGAATGATGTAGGGTTTGCAGCAAATTGGTCTAGCGTGGCTGGTACTGGAGCTACTCCTACTGCTGCTATTACTATGCCAGGTACTACACTTTACAATGCTGTACCGGTTAACTTCTTGAATGCTTCTATTAATGCTGAAGGAAATACTTCTAGAGAATGGACCATCACTGGACCTACAGGGTCTCCGACTACCACTATCTTTACTACTAAAGATATAGAAAACTATACTTTCCTTGCGAATGGAGACTATACTATCTCTCTTACTGTAACTACTTGTGATAATCAATCGAGTACTACTACTCAATCCTTCACCGTAGCTGCTCCTAACTCTCCTACTGAGTTAGACTTTACAGCTGATAATAGAAGACCTAATACTGGAGAAGAAGTAACTTTTACTGCTACTAGTGACAAGGCTAATCAGTGGGAATGGTCTGTATTCCCTAATACGGGATGGATTAAAGCTCCTGGAAATACAACTAACCCTTCTCAAGCTTATACTTTCTCTGCTCCTGGTTCTTACACCGTGCAGTGTGTAGCTTATAACGCTATTGATCAAGCTGCTTCTGAAACTACTGTGGTTAAAACAGCGTACATTATCGTAGTACAGCACTGTACTCCTATCATTGGCGTGACTACTTCTTCAGACGTAGGTATCAGCTATGTAGGAATTACTGACCCAATTTCTGGTGAAGTACTTATGGATAATAACACTACCTCTGGTACGGCTTACACAGATTATTCTTCTTTGGGTACTATCGATGTGAACTTTGGAGGTACATATGACTTCGAAATCAAAAGACCTACTACCGTTAACCCAATGTCTAGAAGAATTTGGATCGACTGGAACGTAGATGGTGACTTTGATGATGTTGGTGAAGCTAATATTATGGAAGCTACAGCTAACACTGCTTCTTGGACAGGTTCTTTTACTGTTCCTGATGCTTCTACTGCTTTTGAAGCTACTACTCGTATGAGAATAGGTGTATCTTACGATACGGATCCGAATGAAGCTTGTGGTGCCGGAACTAATCCTGCTGCTAACCGTATCGGTGAGTTCGAAGATTATGCTATCCGTGTAGTAAATGACGGTGACTTACCCGTTATCACGCTTAATGGTGATTCTGTTGTATACATCGAGCAAGTAGCTAATGCGGCTGATGCCAATTATGTGTCTGACTCTGCAGTTGTAATGGACCCTTCTCAAGGTGATATTACTGAAAATGTAGACATCACTTCTGACCTAGACCAAACTCTTCCTGGAGTTTACTTCGAAGTATACAACGCTAAAGATGCTTCTGGTAACGAAGCTGTAGAGGTAACTCGTCTAATATATGTAGTGTCTGACCAGACAGCTCCTCAAATTACTGTTAACGGTTCTACTGATGTTACTATCGAAGTAGGTACTACTTGGAATGACCTAGGAGCTTCTGCTCTTGATAATAAAGAAGGTGTACTTACTGATGCTATCGTAACTACTGGTATTGTAAACGAAAACGTACTCGGTGACTATACCATCACTTACAGTGTGAAGGATAATCAAGGTAATGCTTCTTCTGCTACGCGTATCGTACGTGTTGTAGATACACAACTACCTGTTATCGAAAACGCTAGCGCTGACAAATCTGGCGCTTGCTGGACTGTAGAAGTTCAACTACAAAATATCTTCGCGGATATCACTAATGCTACAGATAACTACAATAGCTTAGGTAACGGTCTTACCTTTACTGCTAGCCCTGCAGCTCCTCAAGGTGGTGCAGCTGTAGATACTCGTTTCCAAGGTACTACTACAGTAACGTATACCGCTACTGACGAGTCTGGTAACGTGACTACGCAGTGTGTAGACTACGTAGTACGTGATTACATCGCTCCAGTGATTAACCTACGTACTCTTGATGTAATTAATCACAGAGTGAACACTCCGTACACTCCAGTACCTGCTACTGCTTCAGATAACTTATACAACAACACTCAAATCAGTTTAACTGGTTCGTCTAATGTAGATGCATATACGCTCGGTACTTACCAAGATACCTATACTGCTATTGATGCTGCTGGAAACACTTCTACAGCTATCCGTACAGTGAATGTAATAGATGACTTAAAACCAACTATTACTGGTAAAAGAGGTCCTATCGTAAAATTAGGCGTAGGTTCTCAAGTAGATGCTATCGATTATGTGCTCTTCGCAGATAACTACGATGTACCTACTGACCTTGCTGCTAACCATACAGTAGTATCTAACGACTTAAACCTTCAAGAAGCAGGTATTTACTCTGTAGTATTCAAAACTGAAGACAACTCTGGTAATGAGTCTGATAACTATGTGTTATTGTTTGAAGTTGGATACCAGTTTGAAAAAGAGATCAACAGTGTAAACACTGTCTCTTTAGATGACTTACTTGCTGTATCTCCTAACCCTACTAGCGGTCAATTAAATATCTCGGTTAATCTTTCTGAAAACGAAGTAATCAACCTTGCTATTTTTAACACTGTAGGACAAGAAGTACTAACAGTAACTAACGGTAAAGTATCTAACGGTAACTACACTGTAGACTTAAACGACCAAGCAAATGGTATCTACTACGTTAAAATGAACGTAAAAGGTACTATCGTAACTAAGAAAATAGTACTTAACAACTAAGTACTTACCTTCTAATAACTAAAGCCCGACGTATGTCGGGCTTTTTTTTTGACTTTTTTTGCAACCTTTGCAACTCACCTGTGTCTAACTTAAAAAGCAAATTGATAAGCGATGAAGAACTTATACGACGATGTAAGGAAAGCGATCAATCTGCTCAAAAAATGCTCTTTGAAAAGTATGCCAACAAGATGATGGCAGTGTGCATGAGATACTGCAAAAACCGTGAGGATGCAAAAGATTTGCTTCAAGACGGTTTTTACAAAGTTTATGTAAACATCAGTAAGTTTAGAGGTAATAGTAAAATCGATACCTGGATGACCCGTGTTTTTATTAATCTCGCTCTAAATAAGCAGCGACACGGTAGAAATAAGTACAGTCACTTCGAGTTTGATCCCGCACTTGAAACCGTAATGGAAGAACCACAAGCTCCCGAAGAAGTCGCTCCTGAAAAAGTGCTCGAGGCGCTAAATGAACTTCCAGAAATTTACAAGATTGTTTTAAATTTATATGCAGTTGAAAATATGTCACACAAAGAAATTGCTAAGAAATTAGGAATCTCGGTCGGATCATCAAAAAGCAGACTTTCCAGAGGACGTGTAATGCTAAACACCTTGCTTAACCGCAAATAGAGGCTTTAGATTGGATAAATTACAACATATCGACGATTTGCTCAGAAAGGCATCCCAAGTGCCCGCCAATGCCTTGGTGGATGCTTCTGACTGGGCGATAATCGAAAAAAGATTGAAGCGAAGAAAGAGCCGCATATACGCTTTGTGGTTCTTTCTAGCTCTATCAGTATGCACCACAAGTGCATTATTTGTTGTCAACCAAATTAATTCTAAAACAACTCCTATTCTAACGCAGCAAGAAAAAAATATAGATACGCCAACTCATAATCATCCAAACAATACGACAACTGAGCGTTTAACCGATGACTTTGAAAGTGCTGAATCAATAACCTCAACTGACACTAGTCCCGTTGAACCTTTAGAACTGGCATCTTCAGATCCGTCTATTCTTTCAAAAAATAACCAAAGGCTTCAACCTTCAACCTCTAACACGAAGCTTCCTGAAGCAAAAGCACTAGTACAGGATTTAGAATCGTCTATACGCCAAGCAATTGAAAAATCTCACATACCTTTAGTCGTAGCACTAGAATCAAAAGCTCCGAACTTTGCATTTGATGCCATCTACGGTTCTGCTCCTCTTTGGTTAAACCAAGATAATGTAATAGTTCAATCTAACTCTAAACCATCTCACTTGGCTTATGACAAGTCCCATTGGGAGACAGGAATATCATTCACTCCGAGTCTTAGCAGTAAGATAAGCGGTGTCAATAAAGATTTAAGTGGCTTCATTAATAAAAGTTACAATACGTTTGTAGCGAACAGTGAGTCTGCGACCTTTGGGAACACCTTTGGCTTTAATGCTCAGTACCATCCAAAAGGACGATTCTTTTACTCCTCAGGTCTTTATATAACCCAAAGAGCAGAGCAAGTAGACTACAACTATACCATTACTGAAGGTGTTATTAAGACCGATAACAAAACTCTTGACTATTACACTTTAGACCCTAGGGCGTATGTAGATGTTAACTATAAAGGGTCAAATTCCTATCATTTTATAGAAATACCGCTAAACATAGGGTATAAACAGCCTATTTCTCGTAACTTTGAATTACGGACTCAAGTAGGAATATCCTACCTTTCTTTACTGAACAGTAGTGGTCAGAAAGGAAACTTCACTACATTGCGTCTAGATGATTTATCCACTTTGAATTTCAATACGAATCATATCGCCGCTAACTTAAAGTCTGGTCTCTATTATAATAGACCCAGAATAACGCTAGGATTGGAGCCTATGATCGGTATGAATCTTACCAATCTTCAAAATAGATCCACCTCTGCAATACTAGATAAGCCATACAGTTACGGAATTAACCTTACTACTAACCTAAAACTTTTTAAACAATGAAAAGACTAGTAGTACTATATACCCTTATTGCTTTTGCATCCATGGCTATGGCGCAAATACTTGTTCCCATGGGCAGCGGACTTCCCGCAGCACCGGACAAATTTGCTTCGTATAAAAATGGGATAGCAGCTGTATATGATGACCGAGATGGTAACATTGAACTACAAGTGTGGAACGGAGACTTTTGGTACGCTCTAGAAAGTCCAGATCTTCCTACCACAGGATTGACCAGTAACGGAGAGTTTAAAATAATAGACCTTTTAGCACATGAAAACGCCCTTTATCTCGCAGTGGGCTATACTCAAAAACTAACCTCTAGTGCTCAAAATAGTATCCTACGTTGGGAAAACAATACTTGGGAAAACCTGTCTACTCCTTTGATTGCGGGAAGTGTATCTTTAGATAAGCTCTTCTTAGAAGACAATACTATTAAGTGTATCGGTAAGTTTACCGTTGGGCCAGCAAAGTATAACGTAGTTAAGTTGCAAGATGCCAATTGGCTTGCTGAGGGAAACCTACTCACACGAAACTTAGAAAATGATAATTTTAATAGTCTAGTAGTAGCGGCAGACAAAGTATATGCTACCGGTAGATTTACAAATCCCATTTCTGGCAGTGTATCACTAGCTTCTTGGGATGGCCTTGAATGGAACGTAACGGAACTTCCACCATTCCTCAATGAAAATATTGCTGTGGGTTCGTACCATGGAGATGTGGTAGCTTACGGTAAATCAGACCATGACCCCGCGGCCGTCAAAATATTTACTGCTGGCAATTGGATGAACCTATCCGCGGGGTTAGCTGACTATGAAGTCAACTCCATTAATCAGTTCGCAGAAGTACAAGGAAATCTGTTCGCCGTTGGAAGTTTTACTCAAAAAAATAATTCTACGAGCACCAATTTAATGATGTACAATGGCACGTCGTGGTCAGAAACAAACCTTACCTTAAGTAATATTGAGCAGCTATATTCTCACAAAGAAGGAATCGTATTGTCAGGTGATTTTTCAGACAACTCAAATTTAAACGGTTTAGGTTTTGTAGTAGCTGAAAAAGCTCAAATTATCGCTAGAGTATATAACGACGTTAATGGAAATTGTACCAAAGAATCCAATGAAGAATGGATCCAAGACTACCCTGTATTTCTAAAGAACGAAAATATATATGCTCCTACTGGGCAGAACGGTCAGCTCTATTTACAAGTACCCAAAGATAAGCATACGTTTAATGCCGGAGCAAAGGATTACTACACTCCTACCTGTCCCGATATCACCCTAGATGTAGACGAATATAAAACCTACTATGGCGCAGCCTTGGGTGTACGACAAGTTCTCGGCATTACAGATATATCTGTAAATTTATCTGACAACAATGGAACTTCGGCTAATATAGGTGAAGACAAAAAAGCAACTATATGTATCGATAATTTAGGGAGTCAGCCAATCACAAGTGCTACTTTATCCCTGGCCATAGGCACTAGTTTTAATGAGTTAAACTCAGATTTACCTTATGATAAGTTGGAGAATGGTATTGCTACCTGGACCATTGACTTGAATCAAGGAGAATCCAAGTGCTTTGAAATTAGCTACCGAGTTGTAAATCAGACTGAGCTTCAATTAATAGCTAGTGTGCAAACTAAGAACGGTGTAGCCGACAGCGATATGTCCAACAATGCCAGTACGCTCAGCTACGAAATAGGAACCAATACTCCGAACACCAAACATTGTCTAAATGGAAAAACATTAGCTCCGCAAACTGAACTACTTAGATATAAAGTAGGTATCAAAAATACCACTGGACGTCAAGTAACTGGACTAACCGTAGTAGATGAATTAGATCCTAATATTGTATTAAGTGCTAAGCTACAAAATATATATACCAGTCACTCGGAGTATAATCCAGTGACTCGCGTAGAGCCTTACATTAATGAAAAAGGAGAACGAATCAATAAGCTAATTACTACTTGGGAAAACATCAATATAGAACCAGAAAATGAAACCACGGATGCCGGTGTCGCACACATAGACTACCACCTAAACATACTTTCCTCAGTGCTCGCAGAGGGTATAGAAATATGTAATACCGCAAAGATTTACTTTGAACATGATGGTGGCTACTATGATGAACCAAAAATCACAAATCAAGTATGCAGTAACGTATCAGAAACATTAGGCATAATAAATAGTGTAGAAACTCCGACCATAATTTCTGAGCTAATCCTTGGGCCTAATCCTGTAAATGGTACCTTATTTATAGAAAATAAAAGCACTAATAGTTACTCGCTACAGCTCGTGAATAGTTTAGGACAGCGCATGAATCAGGTAGACATAAGCGCATCATCTAAAACTTCTATCAATGTCAAAAACCTAAATCCTGGAGTATACGTGGTATATGCAAATGGGTTGTTTGCGCAGAAGATAGTAATCCGTTAAATCCCTGTGGCTAGCGTTGCTACGCTCAGTTTAAGTCCATCTACATCTAATAGCACACTAGCACAAGCTTCAATAGTAGCTCCTGTAGTGATTACATCATCAACTATAAGTACATGCTTATTTTGTAATGCCTCAATATCAGTAATACAAAACACTTCTTTACTATTGATATAGCGCTCATACCTATTTTTTTTAGTTTGAGTACTGTTGTGTTTTTTTCGAATTAATTTATTTTTTGCAATAGGTAGATTCATTACCGCACCTAGACCCGTTAAGAGTAGGTCACATTGATTATAGCCTCTCAATCGTTCCTTCTTTGGGTGCAGAGGCACAGGTACCAAGAGGTTTACGTCTGTAAATAAAGTACTCTTCATTAGTGTAGCACCTAAAACCTCCCCCATAGCAATCCCTAAATCTGTATTGCCCCTATATTTAATCTGATGTATGATTGATTTCACGGCAGAACTACCTGTCAATTTATATTGAGCAGCTACATTTTCTAACCTCACCCTACCCCAAAACTTACGGGCCAAAGAGTTATCTTTAAATTCATTTTCCTCATACTTTGGCAAAGTATACATGCATAAATCACATACCTGATTCTCCTGATGACTTATGTATCCATCACAACAGATGCACAGGTTTGGGAAGAGCATTTGACCTATAGAGTTTAATAATTTCGTCAATACCCGTACAATTTAAGTCAAATACAACACCTTTGCAAACGCACATGTTCGAAGAAAAAGAAAAAACCAGCATCGAAAGACTCGGAGAGTTTAAACTCATTGATCATCTTACCTCATCCTTTGAGACCAAACACAAAGAAACTCTGCTAGGTGTAGGGGATGATGCCGCCATCATAAAGTTCAACAATGCTACACAGCTTGTAAGCACAGAAATATTCATAGAAAACATTCATTTTGATATGATGTATTCACCCCTAGTGCATATTGGATATAAATGCATCACTGCAAGCATCAGTGATATTTATGCCATGAATGCTACTCCTAAACAGGTATTAGTAAGCATAGCTCTTAGCAGTAAGTATACACTACAAGCTGCTGAGGAGCTCTATACAGGTATCCGAGCTGCCTGTGAAAAGTACAACATAGACCTAATCGGTGGGGATACTAGTAGCTCCGTCACCGGAATGGCTATCACAGTGACTTCCATAGGATACGCTGACGAAAGTAAAATAGTAAAACGATCAGGTGCCAAGGAAGGAGACCTCCTCTGCGTATCAGGAGACTTAGGTGGTGCTTACATGGGACTTCAACTATTGGAGCGTGAGAAGCAAGTATTCCTAGAGACTAAAGATATGCAGCCAGACTTAGAAGGGAAAGACTATGTTATTGGTAGGCAACTCAGACCAGAAGCTAGAAAAGATATTATTGAGCTATTGGAAGAATTAAGCATCCTACCTACTAGTATGATAGACGTTTCTGACGGGTTATCTAGTGAAATATTTCACTTATGCAAAAACTCAAACATAGGAATGAAAATATACGAAGACAAACTACCTATCGATCAGCAAACTTACGATACGGCCTTAGAGTTTAATGTGCCCCCTACCACTACCGCTATGAATGGTGGTGAAGACTACGAGCTCTTATTTACCCTGCCTCAGAGTCAGTATGACAAAATTAAAAACTCGCTTGATATCAGCGTAATAGGATACTGCACTGCTGCCCACGAAGGCAAAGAAATCATCACAAAATCAGGAAGTGTAGTGCCTTTAGAAGCACAAGGATGGGATACTTTAGGGACTACAGAAGAATCTTCTACGGAAGATAATTAGCCAGTAGACTATCTAATTCCTCTGCCGCATGATAGCCTGTTTTATCATAGACCTCTTTACCTTGTTTGTATATTTTCACTAATGGTATCGCATTTATTTTGAAGTGATTTGAAACTTCCATGCTCTTATCCGTATCTACTTTTAATACGGTCAGTTTATCTCCGTGTTTCTTTTTCATAGCTTCTATATGAGGAGCCATCATTTTACATGGACCACACCACGTGGCATAAAAATCTACTAACACCAGGTCATTATTCGCTATAGCTGTATTATAGCTTGCCATGGTAAATTGAGTACTTGCTTTACCTTCATCCACTTCTAACGGCAAGTCTTTACTCTGCCAGTTCAGTATTCCTCCATCTAGCTCAAATACCGTAAATCCAAGCGTCTGTATTGCATTCTTAGCCGTACTACTTCTATTTCCAGACTTACAGTACACTAATACTGGTTTAGTTTTATCCAATAGGGCAATTTTATCGCCAAAACTTGCATCTCGGACATTTATATTATCAGCACCTTCTATGTGATTAGAGGCGTACTCGTCTGGAGTACGTACATCTAACAAAGTTAACTCTCCGCTGGCTATTTTAGCCTGAAATTCTAGAGGGCTTATCGTTGTACTTTCTGAATTTCCAGTATCCTTTTGAGCTGAACCACAAGCTGCTAAAACTGCTACAATCACTATTAGTAATGTGTTTTTTATTCCTTTCATTTCTTTACTATTTGTATTATTTCTTCTATTATCTTCCTATTGTTACACAGTTTTGGGACTTTATGCTGTCCTCCTAACTTGTGTTTCTCCTTCATCCATTTGTAGAACGCATTCTGCTCACAAATCAATACTTCAAGTGGCAAAAGTATCATGTCTCCTTGCCTTTTAGCCTCGTAATCTGAGTTTAGTTTTTGCAATTCTAGGTCTAAGGTCTTTTCAAAAAATGCGATGTCCTCTGGCTGTTTACTAAACTCTATAGCCCACTGATGTTTTGCTTTTTTCTTACCATCTAAATAAACGGGTGCAGCTGTAAATTCTGACACGGTGCACTTACATATTTTCTGAGCTTGGGTAATAGCTTGCTCTGCATTATGAACCATAAGCTCTTCTCCACAGGCATTTATAAAGGACTTTGTTCTCCCTATTATTCTTATTCGATACGGATTTTTACTAGTAAACTCTATGGTGTCCCCAATGATATACCGCCATAATCCAGCATTGGTATTCAGCACGAGAGCGTATGTAGTATTTAGCTCTACTTCCTCTATCCATAATACTTTCGGGTTTTCTTTATCCAACTCATCTAATGGGATAAACTCATAAAAAATACCATAATCCAGCATTAAGAGCATGTCTTTGTCTGGGTGATCTTGTATTCCAAAGAAACCCTCCGAAGCATTATACGTCTCTCTATACGAAATTTTCCCGCCCATAATAGCATTAAACTGATCTCTGTATGGCTCAAAACTGACCCCACCATGAATGTACAGCTCAAGATTAGGCCACACTTCTAAGACGCTACTTGCTCCTGTCCTTTCTAATATTCCTTGAAGGAGAAGTAGGGTCCATGAGGGTACTCCAGAGATGTTTGTGACATTCTCCTTGTACGTACTCTCTATCATCTTCTGCATCTTGGTCTCCCATTCCGGCAGCAACGCTATATCCATACTGGGTGTAGCCAGATAATTAGCGATGAAGGGCATATTGTTCATCATCACCGCGCTAAGGTCCCCATAGTAGGAGTTTTCTGCTAACGAGTTTACTTGATGGCTCCCCCCGATGATGAGCCCTTTACCCTGAAACACTTTAGCTTCTGGATTTTGATTATAGTAGCATGCGATGACATCCCTACTACCCATAAATTGGCAATCCTCCAAAGCGTTATAACTTACCGGTATAAATTTACTTTTTTCTGAGGTTGTACCACTAGACTTAGCAAACCAATTGATCTCTCCAGGCCAAAGTACACGATTCTCCCCTAGCATTACACGCTCTATATAGGGTTTAATCTCTTCATAATCTCTGAGGGGCACTCTGTCTTGAAACCCCTTTATAGAATCCACTTTTTTTAGCTTATGATCTCTACCAAATGATGTATTCCTAGCTTCTTGCAATAATTCTTTGAAAACTCTCTTTTGAACCTCTGCAGCATTAGCATTGTTATACGCTATAATAGGTATCCTTTTTTTAAGGTACCAAGACATGAAGGAATTAACAAAGCCTAGCATATTTAGTGGCTAAGATACACTATAAAATCTCTTACTAACAGGAAACTCTTCTCGTAATAAGGACCAAGCTCCAGGTTCGTAGCACTATCCGCAGGTATATGGTAGTGCGTATACTCTCCCATCAGGTAAATAAAAAAGGCTGGCACTCCAGCCTCAGAAAAGAAATAGTGGTCACTATTGGCAGCCTTCCCCCTCGCTTTTATTTTAGAGAGATACTCTCCCTCTTCATTTATTGCTTTCAGAATTTCAAATTCCTTTGGAAACAATGTGGCATTAACGATAGTAGCACCTTTGTCACCGCTACCCATCAGATCCATATTGAACACAAATTTGGTTTTCGAAAGAGGAACAAGAGGATTATTGACATAGTAAAGAGAACCTACAAGACCTGCCTCTTCTGCTCCAAAAGCTATAAAGGCTATCGTATATTTTTGAGGGTTTTTAACAAAATACGTGGCCATGTCTAGCATCATGGCTATACCACTAGCATTATCATTGGCTCCGTAAAAAGTAGCATCGCCCATTTTACCTAAGTGGTCATAGTGCCCACATAGTATAACTACACTATCAGGATAGGCTGTTCCTTCTACATAACCAATCACATTTTGTGTTTTATAGTCTTGCAGCATCTCTGCATCTACCTCTAGCTCTATGCATTTCGCATATGGGTCAAATGAAGACTCCATTAGCCACAGCTGCATTCCCTTTTCTTGAGTGCGTCCCACGCTCCAAGTAAGAGACTTTTTAAGTAGTACCAAAGGCTTATCTCCATTTGTTTCTAGGATCTTATCTATAACCTTATCCATTTCTAAATCCCCCGCTGTATTGACTGGAATCACGGGCACATAGCCCCGTTTATAGGCCTTTTTTATTTTTTTTAAGATGGCAGGAGCCTTTAGCATTTTTGGTGAGACATAGAACAATTTAAACTTTCCTGAGATATCACCACTAGTCGTAGAAACTAGGTAATCTACCCCTGGGGTTAACACCTTTTCATCTAGCACTACCTTAGCCGTCTTTATGGTATTTACATTAAGATTGAACGGCTGCTTATAACCATCTCTAAAGCTGTCCAATCCGATAGTCTTAAATTGCTCAGATATATAATTTGCGGCTTTTAGTGCTCCATTATTGATATAGCCGCGACCAGCCATTTCCTCAGAACATAAATCATCTATGATGCTACTTGCTTGCTCCCTGTCTTGAGCATACACCATGGAGTAGCTTATGAAAACCAGTAGTGTTAGAAAATATCGTATTGCTTTAATCATTAGATTTGCGAATCTATAACAAAAACAACAATGAGGTTCTGCAATTTATCTATAAACTCTTTTTGTTAAGACCAACAAACACAAACCAATCAATAAAATGAAATAGGCATGTGTATTCTAGCTAACAATTCTGCAGAAAGCACCGTAAAAGATGACATATAATGCTAAGATTATCATTAATGAAAAAGAATAAATGAACATACTACTGGTTGTCGAAATCGTAAGTGTTCTGCTAAACATCATTTTTCTTTTTTTACTTATCCAAGAAAAAAAAATGTGTTGGCTATATGGCATATTAGGTTCTTTGACAGGAGCCCTTGTAGTATACTCTCAAAACTTATACTCTGAATCCTTATTGTATATTTTTTACACTCTTGTAGGTGTCTATGCTTGGCGCGTATGGCATAAAAAGGATGATGAAAGTTTCACTATAAAACGCATGAAGAGTGCGCACATCGCAATTGTTTTAATCTCGGGCATCGCCTTATCCATTGGTTTGGGTTATAGCATGAGTAAGACAGATGCCTCTAAACCCTACCTTGATGCTTTGAGCACTATTTTTGGTATCATCGCCACTTTCTTAGAAATCTATAAATACTATTTGGCTTGGTTTTTTTGGATAGCACTAAACGTATACTCTTTATGGCTTTATGGTACAAGTGGTCTTTATTTCTATGCTGGTCAAATGGTTATCTACTCCGGCATGTCTCTTTACGGACTGATTGATTGGCGGAAAAGGCTAAAACTAGTGGAGGTCTGATGGTTTGACTTCCTAGGTCCTTTTTATTTCGATAAAGTTCTATTCAAAATAATACATAACATTGGTAGAGTATTGACTTGTATCCTGAACATCATTCGGGCCTTTAATGTACTCTTCTACCACGGGCATTTTTGGCTTCTTAGCACTAGATTCTATCCAGTCACTTAGAAGAGCATGCATTTCATACACCTTGCTGTTTCCGCCATCTGCAGTGCCTCTTATATAATTACTGCCTAGATAAAGATACGTGAGCCCTGACTCTATCTTAGCTTCACTTTCTTCCATTATTTCGGAAATAGGTACTGCTGCGGCCAAAGTGGCTGTCCCTTTCTCTTCATCCCAATTGTAAAATAATCCTCTCGGTGATCCTTTTGGCATTAGTCCATGCGTCTGTATGTGCGTAAAAACCTTTTGGTATCCCCGATTTAAAAAGGAAGCTTGCTCGTCTTTTGATATATTATCTCCCTTGATCAATGCATAGTTCACCCCATGTTCTTCTACTATTTATATAGGTGAAACTTCAGGTACCAACTCATCTATTGGGGTTTTTTCTGTGTATTCCTTTAAATTTTCGAGTCCCTTTTTTAGATCTTCACCCACCATTCCATCTATGAAATAATTTATAATCGTCATCGGGTAGGACAGCTCTGAAACCATAACCCACTCCACTTCTGTGGTGCCACTCTCTGGTGTAAAAGTAAAATACCCTCTAGTGGATTTATCTTCTACACTCAGCGTGTAGTCTAAACGCTCATTATGCTTTACTGTATTCATAGTTATTGCACCAGCGCCAACATCTTTATTATCGGACTTCCACTTATATCCGTACGTTTTGTCTCCTGCACTTCCGTTATACGTTCTTTTTTGACTGGGATCTTTTTCATACCGAGCATCCCAGTTCGTCCAATTCTCAAAAGTAGCCACCTGACTATATACTGCATCTACTGGTGCTTCTATCTTTATGATTCTTCTGACTTCCTTAGTACTCGGGGCAAAAAGCGCTGCCAATAAAGCTGCTCCTAACATTATAAATAAAAAATACAATATTCCTTTTACCAGTTTCATACCTCTGTTGTTTATGATTTGCTACGAAAATACAAGAACTACGTTACTAACAGTACTTAAGAAGCCTGTGTCCTGTTTCACTAAAAACCATTAAGAGTTATACATTTGTACCCATAAACAAAGAGAGTATATGAAAAACATTAGCTTATCCTTCACTTTAGTATTTGCACTATTTTTAGGTGCCTGCAATTCTGCACCAAAAGAGGCACAAACTGAGAATGTAAATTTAGATGTACAAGAAACACCACCAGAGGTGGCTCAAGATAATTTAGAAACAACACCAACAGATAAAACAAATATGGAAAACGGACTTTATGCCAAAATGAATACTTCAAAAGGAAGTATCCTAATTCAACTAGAATTTGAAAAAGCACCACTAACAGTTGCAAATTTTGCAGGACTTGCAGAGGGTAAAATTGAAAACACGTCTAAAGCTCTTGGAGAGCCTTACTATGACGGAATCACGTTTCACAGAGTTATACCTAACTTTATGATACAAGGTGGTGACCCACAAGGAATAGGAATGGGCGGACCTGGGTACTCGTTTAAAGATGAGTTTCACCCGGACCTAAAGCACAATGTTCCTGGAATCCTTTCTATGGCTAATTCTGGTCCTGGAACTAACGGAAGTCAGTTTTTTATAACTGTAGCTCCTACTCCTCACTTAGATGGAAGACACACCGTATTTGGTCATGTAATTGACGGTATGGATATAGCACTAGCTATAGCTGATGCTCCTAGAGATAATCGAGATATGCCAACTGAGCCTATATTTATAAATAGTCTGGAAATACTTCGCGTAGGAGAAGCAGCTGAAGCTTTTGATGCTGCTAAAACTTTTGCAGAATTAAAATAATGAAAACGGTAGATTCTTATGATTTCAGTGGGAAGCGCGCACTTATACGTGTAGACTTTAATGTCCCGCTTAGCGACACATTAGAAATAACTGATAATAGCCGAATAACTGCTGCATTACCTACTATCACGAAAATATTGAACGATGGTGGATCGGTAGTGCTCATGTCTCACCTCGGCAGACCAAAGAGCGGACCAGAGAATAAATTCTCATTGATTCATTTGGTGCCTCATCTTGAAAAACTAACGAAGGCATACGTTGAATTTTCCAATGATTGTATTGGAGAACAAGCCATAGCTAAAAGTAAAAATTTAGAGCGTGGCAGCATTCATCTTTTGGAAAATCTTAGGTTTCATGGTGAAGAAACAGCTGGAGATCTTGATTTTGCAAAAAAACTTTCAGAGCATGGTGATATCTATGTGAATGATGCTTTCGGCACAGCACACAGAGCGCATGCAAGTACTGCAATAGTAGCGCAGTACTTTGATGATAAGTGCTTTGGATACCTGATGGCAAAAGAAGTAGCAAATGCCAAAAAACTAATGAGTAATCCTGAGCGACCATTTACTAGTATAGTAGGTGGTGCTAAGGTGAGTGATAAGATCCTTATTATCGAGAATCTACTAAATATAGCAGACCACATCATTATTGGTGGTGGTATGGCGTACACATTCTCTGTAGCTCAAGGTGGCTCTATTGGCAATTCACTTTTCGAAGCTGATAGAGTAGAAAAATGTGCTGAGATACTAGCTAAAGCTGCTGAAAAAGGTGTGCAAATACACTTACCTTCAGATACTCTGTGTGCAGATGCATTTAGCAATGAGGCAAATCAGCAAGTCTGTGAGAGCGGAACCATACCTGATGGATGGATGGGGTTAGATATAGGAGAAAAGGCTATAGGTGCCTTCTCTGACGTGCTAATGAAGTCCAAAACAATACTTTGGAATGGGCCCATGGGCGTATTTGAAATGACAAGCTATGAAAAGGGTACTAAAGCGGTAGCAGAAGCAGTGGCTCAAGCTACTAGAAACGGAGCATTCTCCCTCATAGGTGGCGGAGATAGTAGTGCTGCAGTGAAAAAGTTTGGTTTTACCGACGATGTAAGTTACGTGTCTACTGGCGGTGGCGCTTTACTCGAGTTTTTCGAGGGTAAAGAACTTCCAGGGATAGTAGCTGTGGAAGGGTAGAAGACTAAGCCAATACCTGCTGTAATAATCTTAAGGAGCCTTAAGGGCTCCTTTTTTTGTGCGTAATATTTAAAGGGTCAGTAGCTTACTACACTTTTGAGCTTTTATATCCAATAACATTTACAAAATTAGTCGTACTCTTTTTCTCACGAACAAATTCTATTTCATTTTAAACAAGGCCCAAACGATCCCAGCACCCGCAAAAGTCTTAATGAATGCTCCTGGTAGGATCTGTGAGAAGGTCTCAAATGCTTGAATAGAAGAACTGGCGTAAAAACCGACCCACATTATTCCGCAAATAATAATCACGCCGTGTACTTGAGCAAAAAAACGCACAGCAGAAGCAAAGCCTCGTGGTTGAACAACTGGGATAAATGCTGATACCAAAAAGCCAATGAAAAAACCAAGCGGCCAAGAAGTAAAGTAACTCCATCCTACCCCTCCATTGAAAACAGGAATTCCAATAATCCCAAGACAGAGATATGCACTCATAAGACCTATTCGAAATGCCTGTGGTAAGTAATAATATACCAAACCTAGAAATAGGGTCTGGAGAGTAAACGATACTATTCCACCAACGTCCAAATCTATCTTAGCGCCTAAAATCAGTAAAAACAAAAAAGCACCCGCCATAAGCGAGTGCTTTTTATGTGATATATTCTTCATCTATTAATGTGTATCCGCATAGCCAAACACTTTTTTCAAAAGATCCGTCGTGCGTGCTACTGGATTCGCTCTTATTTTATCTTCTTCTTCCTTGATCTGGCTAAATAGTGCCGTCATCGCTTTATCTGTTACGTACTCATTTAGGTCTGTCTCTACTTTTTTACCCATTACCATGTTGTAGGCACTGGTAACTTTATTCCAAGGTTCATTGATATTCACTTTATCTAGCGACTCTGTAATAACAGGAGTAAACTTACTTTTCAGGCTGTTAGATGTAGTTCTTTTCAAATAAGCTGTACCTGCTCCTTCTCCGCCAGTTACAATACCTATGGCATCACTTATGCTCATGGAGGTAATAGCGTTTACAAAGATTGGCTTAGCTTCAGCCATGGCATTTTCAGCTCCTGTATTCATGGCTACTTCTACTTTTTCTAAATATGGACCGGCTAAAGCATTAGCTATAGGATTTCCTCTTATTTTAGAAACTGCATCTTGTACTTCTTCAGGCATCAAAATTTTGTACGCCGCATTTTTAAGGAAGCCTCCATCTTTACCCAATGATGCTGTTCCTGCTAATACTCCTTTTTCCAATGCTTGCTTAATACCAGAAGCCGCTTCACCTTGAGTGATACCAGTCATGCCTCCTTCACTGCCAGCAACTAACACGTCTAGGATTTCATCACAAGAGGATAAGGAGAAGACTACTAAAAAGGCTAAAATTATTTTTTTCATTTTAATTGTCTGTTAATTTTATAAGTATTTTGACTTCAATAATAATGCCTCAAACTTAAGGTCGCAGAAAACTTTCGTAAATCACATCCATAATATTGGTACGCACTCCGTCTCGTATTAGTTTCCTATTCTCTTGAGTAGGGTAGACTCTATTGCTTAAAAACACATAAATCAAATCGTAATTTGGGTCTGCCCACACCATAGTACCCGTAAATCCTGTGTGACCAAAACATTCTGAAGAAGCCAAGTCCGAGGCTGGGTTACCTTTACGTCTATCCATCTCTGGCTTATCCCACCCTATGCCTCTACGTGAGTCAATAGCTTGCTTTGCTGTAAATTTTGCGATAGTCTCAGGTTTAAGGTATCGTACGTTATTGTATATACCTCCATTGAGTAACATCTGCATCAGAGCGGCTAGACTCTCAGCATTACCAAAAAGGCCCGCGTGCCCAGATACTCCGCCTAACATTGCCGCACCTGGGTCATGTACGGTTCCGTGAACAAGTCCTTTCCGCATATCTGGACTCAATGAAGTAGGTACTATCTCGGAAAGTTCAAATTTCTTTAAAGGTAAAAATGCAAGTCTCTCTATACCCATAGGTTCATAGTAGAGTGCATTTACATAGTCTTGGAAATTCTCACCTGTTACCTTTTCAATAAGCTCCTTCATAAGTATCATTCCCAAATCACTGTACTTATATTTACCTACGGTGCCTACCTGTGACTCATATATTCTTTCTAGTATACGACCCTTGTATGTATTCAACATAAATAAATTATTCCCTACATCAATAGTGTGAAGGTCTGTAGGTAAGCTAGAGTAAATGGAGTCATATATTTCTTGATCATTTATCGTTTCATAATAAAATGGAATCCAGTCCTTTAATCCAGCCTTATGCTCCAACACCATCTTTATAGTCATGTGCGCTTTATTAGTGCCTTCTAGTTCCGGCAGGTATTTTGCCATTTTATCATCTAACGATAACTTACCATCTTCTACTAGCTTCATAAGAGTCAAGGTAGTAGCAGCTACCTTAGTAATAGAAGCTAGGTCATAGAGATCTGTATTTTTTACAGCTACTTTGCTATTGAAAGTGTGCTTCCCGAAGCTCTTGTTGTATATTATTCTTCCACTTTTAGCTACCAACACTTGACACCCAGGAGCTGCACCGCTATTCACAGCTTTATTTGCAATATCATCTATCTTACTAAGAGTAGCACTAGACATGCCTACCTCTTCAGGGATTCCAGCGTTCAGCTCGTTTATCGGCAGGGTAGTAACACCCATATTTACTCTATAATCAAGCCCAACAGTCACTGGAAGCGTGCCGTTCACTCCTATCACTCCATATATTGCTTGAGCCGCCTTTATATGATGAGCATCTTGGTCTTCATATGCTAGTAGCATTGTTTTATGATTATCAAACTTCTTAAGATTATACGGATTCCCGAAGTTAACTATCACTAAATTGTTAGTGGTCGTTAATCCATTGATAAAAGTCGCAGTTTCACTAGTCACTCCATAATTTGGAGGGTACTTACTCATGGCATGTAGCGACACTACGGTGTAGTCATAAGTTGATATTTTCCGCTTTAATTCAGCAAATTGAGCTGCACTAGCACTCTTGCTTATGGCAACTGTGCTTACATTCCCTAAAGACGCTAGCTCGCTCTGAAACTTCGTCTTATTGCCCGTGCCAATAGCGATGGAAAGTACTCGTTTATTCTCTTTAGCATGAAATGGCAAGAGTAGCTTCTCGTCTTTTACTAAGCACAGCTCTTGCTCTACCAATTTATAGTTTACGTACTTTGCTTCAGTGCTATTAAGATCATTTTCAACATTGTACTCATTTAACGTTTGAAAATCATCTAGGCCCATCGCATGCTTATAATTCAAAATTTTGAGCACCTTACCCCACACGTAATCTTCACTCAGTCTACCATTTTTCATCGCCTCTTTAATGAGTCGCTTCGCCTTGGGAATGTCTCCCGGAGAAAGTAAAACATCGTTTCCTGCCATAAGAGCTTTTAACTCCAACTCTCCATCTGGGTGATATTTAGCAACTCCTTGCATATTGAGCGCATCTGTAAAAGATAAGCCTGTGAATCCCATGTCACGTCTCAAGATACCGTTTATTGCCTTATCCGATATACTCATCGCAATATTTTTACGATCATCTATTGCTGGTATAAATAAGTGAGCGGTCATTACGCTCATTACCCCTTTACTTATTAAGTATTGAAAAGGTTTAAACTCAACCGCTCTTAAACGCTCAATACTGTGGTTGATCACTGGGAGGTCTTTATGTGAGTCTACGTCTGTGTCCCCGTGACCCGGAAAATGCTTTGCACATGCTATTACTCCTGCGTCTTGCATCCCGCTTGCGTAGGCCCATCCTTTAATGGATACATTGCCAGGGTCTTCGCCAAATGACCTATAATTGATTACCGGATTATTCGGGTTATTATTGACATCAATAACCGGAGCAAAATTCACATGGATACCCATTCTCTTGCATTGGCGTCCGATCTCCTTGCCCATCTCATATATTACCTCTTCGTCTTTTATCCCGCCTAAGCCCAATTGATAAGGATACGAAATCGTATTAGACAAGCGCATTGCCAATCCCCACTCTCCGTCTATGGCTACTAACATCTTGGTTTTGGACATTGCTTGATACCTATTAGTCAACTGAACCTGTTCTGTAGGGTTTCCTTTGAAAAAAATAATACCGCCTACTTGGTGATCTTGAATCAGTTTCTCCACCGATGCAAGATGCTTGGCTCCATAAGTGGGTCTAACCTCTATCATAAATAGCTGCGACAGACGCTCATCTACACTCATAGAATCGAAGGTGTTTTGAGCCCAAGTGCTGCTGTGTTCACTGTAGACCTCTCTAGGTGGAGCAAACAGCGCAGAAGAGGAAAGTAGAAATAGAAGTATAGCTGTATATTTAAGCATTTTTATCATTTGCAGACCAATTAATGTCCCTAAGCACAAAAGAGGTCATAAATGCCTGAATACCAGCAAAGAGATAGCCCTTACTTATAAACGTAAGTGTGTGGTAAATAGTACAGGCAGGTTAAGCTAACTGGGGGTTACCCAATTTTCTTAGAAAGACTAAATGAGAGATAAATGCTTCTCTAAAAGTAGTAAACTCTTGATAGTTTATGCCGTGCTTACGAGCAGTCTCTTTCACAATCTCGTACAACTTAGGATAGTGCGCATGGGATACGTTTGGAAATAGGTGGTGTATCACCTGATAGTTCAAGCCTCCGCAGTACCAAGTGAGTACTTTATTCTTTACAGCGAAATCGAAGGTATTGTGAATTTGATGTACCGTCCACTCATCTTCAGAAGTTCCATTAAACTTATCATGATTTGATAGGTCAAATTTATCTACTACGTGTGCTAATGAAAATATCACCGCAAGTATCCAACCCGCCACAAACTCAACTACAAAGGCGCCTATTAATACTTGCCAGAAAGCGAAGTCTAAGAACACAATTGGAATTACAATCATGTACGTTAGAAATACTAACTTGAAAAACACCATTTCACCGTATTCTTTAACTATTTGCAATCCTTTGGCCTTGTTTAAGCCTTTTTTTCTGTATTCGCGATACTTGGTAAAATCAGCAAAAAACCAGCCTAAAGTTAAAAACCCATAGAAAAACGCCCAGTACACGTGTTGAAATTTGTGTATCTTATTTCTTGGCGCGTCTTTGGCAAAGCGGAACAATCCTTTGCCATGTACATCTTCATCATGCTCATATATATTGGTATAGGTATGGTGGAGACGATTGTGCTGATTTATCCAGTTACTAGAACTTACCCCTAAAATATCTGCAGTATGTCCGAAGATATTATTTACTGTTTTATTTTTAGAGAAAGACCCATGATTGGCATCATGCATCAGACCCATTCCGATACCTGCTTTTGCTAACCCCATCAGTACGCATAAGAACAATACTGGCCAAGCCGAAAGGCCTAAAAACAGAATAGCGAAATATGTTCCAAAGAAGGTAGTAAGTAAAATAACGGCTTTAACCTTCAACGAAGGAGTAGCGAATTTTGAGATTTTAGACTCTCTAAAGTACATCTCTACGTTTGTTCTTAGCTCACGACTGAAATCAGTTGCTGACTTGAATTTTGGTAATACTATTTTTGACATCTACTGCAAATGTATGTTAATTTAAAAAATGGATTTTTTCGGCCTCTGTTTAGAGTACCAATTGAACCCTTGTAATCGACTTTTGTTTTTAGGAAATTTTTCCAAAGGATAAAAAGTAGCTTTTGGTTTGTTCTTGAATACGATAGTTCGGATACGACTGTTAGTGTCAATGTTTATAGTCATCCTACCACATACTACATCATTTACGCCTGAGTATTTAGCACTATCTTCTAAGGCATAGTAAACGCTCTGTCCATTACCATCTACATCCACTTTATAAATTTTCCCTTCAATAAAGAATGCTTCCAAATGCTTACCTTTTATCTGATTGTATAGACTATTGGGATCCCGCTCTATTACATAGCCGTTGCGGTATGCTTCAAGCCGCTCTATACCGTCTTTATTTCTATATACGATTATAGTGTCACCTGTCACCTGATTGCTATCCGTCCAAAGTATAGGATTCGTATAAAAACCGATAGTACTATCCGTAAAGTTATACTCCATAGAGTCTGAAACGGCCTGCATATCAGATTTATATAGCTTAACAGCTCTATACGCTAGGAGTCTCCTTTTTTTGCCTTGCAATGTGTCGGCTAAGTCAATAAAAGTATCTGCTCTAAAATAAAGAGAGTCACCATCTATTTTCTTTATAGCACGTGGGCTTCCAGTGACCATGGTTATCTTTTCTAGCCTCTGATATTTTCCATACTCACCAAAGATCGCGATTTCCTCTGCCGTATCTATCATAGATATGTTGCCAAAAGCTTCTCCCAGTCCAGAAATGCGGTAATACATCATGCTATCTGCTATAAGTTTATTGCTTTCCCCTTCGATATACGCACCTTTACTAAACTGAGATACCTCTTTTTCAGTATTATACCACCCATACTGGCAATAGATAGTATTTTCCTCTGAACGAATATAGGTAGGCCCTAAAAAGGTTGCCAACTTAGATTTGGTATTGTATTTCAATGTGTCACAATCCATTATATACTCTGGATTAGTTAGTCTGACACTATCTTTAAAAAAGAACTCCTTACTTCTGCTGTAATACGTTCCCCTCTCACTATATAGCTTATCCTCTCCATTAACTATATCTCCTCCAGTGGTATAATAACCTACTTTATCGGCCATGTTATAGTTTAACTGATCCGTAGTAAGAATCATCTTACCATCTGTTAGTTTTACGTTATTGCTTACTTTAGCTAAGCGTGTATCTCCATCATATTCTAGGTACTTTCCCCAGAGGTCTAATGTATCTCTCTGACGTATATATATGTCGCCAAAAGCTTCTATTTTATTTACCTCTTCATAAAAGCGAGCACTATCACAATCCATGAGCATCTCACCTTGTTTGAAACGTACATTACCTCTACAAATCTGATATTTACCTACTGCTTGATTGTAGCTAAGCTCGTCCGCACTTAGTATTTCTATCTTCGATTTCTTTAGCGCGTTAGTGTTTTGACCTAAGGCTAAGAGGCATAAAAATACGAGTGTAAATGTTAGTAGGTGTTTGACCATATAAAAAAATCAAGGCAAAATTAGCCTTATACTTTATGTTTGTTCTCTTTTTACGGAGCAAACATCGTGCTGCAAAAACTAAAGTCCTTAATATCAGAACACCAACTATTGGAAAAATCAGACCAAGTAGCTCTTGCTATTAGCGGAGGAAAAGACTCTGTATTTGCTGCGCATATTCTCTCCAGGTTAGAAATCCCATTCATAATGATACACTTGAACTTTAGTTTAAGGGCTAGAGAAAGTGATGGTGATGAGTTATTCGTATCTACTCTTGCAGCTAAACTTCCCTTGTGTACGGGGATTTTCGCTAAAAAGGTAGATACAAAAGCATATGCCAAAAAGCATAAGTTAAACACTCAGCTAGCAGCAAGAGAACTTCGCTATGCGTATTTTCAAGAACTGAGGGAACAAGGATTATTTACTAAACTGATAACTGCTCATCACTCAAACGACCAGGTAGAGACTTTTTTTATCAACCTTAGTCGGTCTGCGGGTTTGGCAGGTTTAGCTGCCATTCCGTTACAGCGCAGTTATATTATAAGGCCATTTCTAGCACTTAGTAGCGAAGAGATCCTTATGTACCTTAATAAGCATGGCATCCCTTATCGTGAAGATAGTTCCAATTCATCTGAAAAATACTTAAGAAACAGTATTCGCCACTCTATATTGCCTCAAATAGAGACAAAACTGCCTGGTTTTAGGAGTCAGGTACAAAAAAGTATTCAACACATTAAAAGTGAAAATAGTCTACTTCAGCACTTTATAAACGACTTTGAGAAGAAGCATTTTATAGAGGATTTAACAAGCATAAGGGTCCTTAAATCATCATTTTTAAGTTTTCCACATCCAAGTGTTATGTTGTATCGTATTTTAGACAAATATGGTTTTAACCCTGCGGTATGTGAGCAGATAGCTCAAAATTTAGAAACTGAAGGAGGGCGAACATTCGAATCTTCTGATTATATATTAGCTACGGATACTACGAATCTTATTATTCGTAAGAAGAGAACTTTTCATAACGAGTCGGTTACTGTTCCCGGTCCAGGCAGATACTCCATTGGCGCCAATACACTAACACTGCACCGCACTTCTGAAGCTATATTTTCAGGCAACTCGTATGAAGAAACTGTCACTATAGACGATAGTCTTTTCCCGCTCACTTTGCGTTTTTGGAATACTGGAGATAGGATACAGCCGTTAGGCATGAAGGGCAGCAAACTACTTAGCGACTTTTATACGGATCAAAAAATAAACATACTTGAAAAAGGTGATATCCCTCTTCTTTGCACAGAAAATGAAGTGCTATGGATAGTGGGGTATCGGATTTCCGAAAAGGTAAAGGTGCAAAAGAATAAGGCATTGTACTCATTATTCTTTACTTTTGAATGAAGGACTAATTAAATCTTAAGGTGCAACTAAGTAGTTCCCCTAATGGTCTTCTTACGAACCATATGAAATCAATAGCTTTAAAAACAGTCGTAGCTCTGTTATTTGCATTAACGCTGGCAAGTTCTGCTAAAGCCGATCATATCATAGGATCTGATATGACCTATCAGTGTGCAGATACGCCAGGTATATATAAGATTATTTTCAATTTTTATCGTGACTGCAACGGGTGCTTTGTACTTGGTCAAAGTCCTAAGTGTGGTACTAGTGAAAACTGCAGCAGTAGCTCTTCAGCTCCTACCAGCTTGTCTTTACGTTGCACCACTTCTGGTAAGGTCAAAAACTTGTCCTCGGTCAGCATGACTCGCACTGGCATAGTTGATATTACCACTACGTGTAATTCAGCGAAAAGCAGGTGTGAGCAACCATGTAATGGTACGTTTCCGCACGGAATAGAAAAACACACTTTTGAGGGCACCATAGATGTACGTAGTGATATAAACGCTGGATGCTGTGATTTTGAAATATCTGTACGTTTAGCCGTAAGAAATGTGGGAATAACAACGGGTCAAAGTCAGCAGTGGTTTTATACTTCTTGTGAGATTAATGCTTGTGCTGCTCCTTGTAACTCTTCTCCAAACCTATCCAATGATCCAGTTGCCATTCTGTGCTGTGACCAGCCTTTTACTTTTAATAACGGTGCGGTGGATACCTCTGATAGAGACTCGATTAGTTACTCTTTTGGAAAGGCCTTTCAAAATAGAGGAACCGAATGTAACTACGCTTCACCTCGTACATATTTAGATCCTATTACACCATACTATCCGCCGGGCACTAGTTACCCAACTGCAATTCCTTCAGCAAACCCGCCAATAGGCACTTACTTGGACCCTTCCAGTGGTGATTTAATTTTTACGCCAACTAATTGCTCAGAAATAGCTGTAGTCGTCATACAAATGATAGAGTGGCGTAAGGATTCGTTAGGTGTTTACAAGCAAATTGGAGTTACACGGAGGGATATGCAGGTAATAGTAATGAGTTGCCCCAGTAATAATCCACCTGAAGTAGAAGGTCCTTACTCATACAGTGTCTGTGAAGGAAATCAATTGTGTTTCAATGTGACTACTGACGACCCTGCATACATTCCACCACCACCTACTCCTACTCCTCCGCCAGATACTGTTAAAATATCATGGAACGGAGGTATCCCAGGAGCTACGTTTACTGTAGCAAAGCCAAAAGTATTAA
>ERZ807291.1835-NODE-1835-length-33600-cov-5.278492_pt1 | contig 33600 bp, 25 predicted proteins | sample MGYA00521257_ERZ807291 | MGnify/ENA primary metagenome ERZ807291 (study PRJEB31413, sample SAMN03169783) | marine metagenome | biome: Marine; feature: Water; material: Subsurface seawater | place: North Sea | collected 2011-04-28 | depth 1 m m ...
TGACACCTTGTGTGACAAAATGTATCAAATCGAAAGCTAAAAGAAGAAAAACCCCCTTAAAAACAGGGGGTTATCTATAGCTGGTGGAGGCGGCGGGAACTGTACTTAGATCGTAAGCTATTGATTAGTAATGGTATATGTATATCAATATATCCTACTGTGTTACTTCCTGTGTTACTTAAAAAAACACAATATTTCTGCTACAGGAGGTCTCTCGATGTAAATGGAATCGTCTAATAATCGAAAAGCGCACAGCCTTCAGCCAGATGCGCAACCATTTGTAATTTTCTTTGCAAAACCTCCTGTTTTTGGGGTGTTTTTTTAACAAGCTTGTAAGTTGAGTTTTTGGTGCTTACCTCACGATAACCCCCCCTGACACAAGTATTTTATCTGCAGATAGTCGTCAAGGCCCTGCTGGGATCCCTCCCGACCATAACCAGAATCCTTAACTCCCCCAAATGGAGCTACCTCACTGGCTACTGCTGCCTCGTTAATACCAATAACCCCAGCCTGTAACTTAGAGGAAACCCGCCAAATTTTACGGTGATCATTAGTATAGAAATAAGCTGCTAGACCAAAACAGGTATTGTTGGCAGCTTCCAGCACCTCTGCCTCAGAATCAAATCTGAATAGAGGGATCACTGGACCAAAGGTCTCCTCACAATGAACTAGCATTTCTGGAGTAGCGTCGCCTAACACTGTAGGGGCGTAATAAAACGGTCCATCTGCGACGTTATTCCGGACACTATGACCACCGGTAACAAGCGTTGCTCCTTTGGCTAACGCATCTTTGACATGGCTATCGATCTTCACAATGGCACGCGAGTTTATCATTGGACCAATATCTACATTCGCAATATGGGCTGGGCCTATACGAAGAGCTCTAACAGCCACCTCCAGTTTGTCCACAAATTGGTCATAAATGTTGCTCTGCACGTAAACTCGATTCGGGCTCACGCAAGTCTGGCCACTATTACGAAATTTACTACGCATCAAACCATCAATCGCCGCTTCGAGGTCCGCATCATCGAAGACAATAAACGGGGCATTACCTCCTAGCTCCAGCGACAGTCTCTTTAAGGTATCGGCCGATGTCCGTGCGAGGTATTTACCTATCATTGTCGACCCAGTGAAGGTGATTTTGCGAATCCGCGAATCATTTATCCAAGAACTGACAGCGTCTGGCGTGTTTTTTCTCGAAGCGGTAATAATATTCAAAACACCGGAGGGAACGCCTGCTTCTGACGCTAGCTTCACCAAAGCCAGAGCGCAGAGTGGAGTTTCCTCAGCCGGCTTTACCAACACCGTACACCCCGCGGCCAATGCAGGCGCAATTTTTCGCGTAATCATTGCCAGCGGGAAGTTCCAAGGAGAGATCGCGGCAACCACACCCACAGGCTCTTTCATGATCAACTGCTTTCGGCCCACACCAAAATTAGAGAGAATCTCACCATTCACGCGCACAGCTTGCTCTGCAAACCACTCAACATATGAGGCTCCGTAAGAGACCTCGCTCCTAGCCTCCGAAAGAGGCTTTCCCTGCTCGCTCGATATAATTTTGGCAAGGTCTTCAGCATTTTCCAAAATCAGGACATGCCAGCGCTTAAGAATGATCGCCCGTTCACGCGCACCGCGATCACGCCAACTGGGGAATGCCGCATGGGCTGCATTGGCGGCTACTTCTGCGTCACCACTGTTGCTGTCCTGCACCTCGGCAAAAGTATTGTCGAAAGCCGGGTTGCTAATTTCATAAACATTATTCGATCGGGAAGCTACCCACTTGCCGGCAATGAAGTTCTGCGAACAAATCAGCTCCGGGCGCTTAAGTGTTATCAGTAAGTTCTTATTCATCAACTAGATTCCTTGCACAACAAGCTAGGCTGGAGCTTTACCAACTTCGGCGGTAAATGAGTTTACGAACAGGTCCATCGAGTTTGAGGGTTACGCCAGGTACTGCCTATATGAGCAAACCACAAACGAAAAAAGGCATTTTAATGAATCGCTTAGCCTATCTATTCAACTTGAACCGCCGCATCTTCCATCCACCTTCCTTTGTTGCTTAATACGAGGGCTCTGCCGGATTATTCTTGTATTGTTGAAAACTGTGGATTGTCTTCGAAATCACTTTTAAGTAAGCAATGCTATAGCTGTATAATTTATGTACCATGCGTTGTCTGGGCTCACATCTTCGATTCCGTGCCAGGCAATATAATTCGTTATACTTCCGGAATATCCTGGACAAACTGCATAAAGCACTATTTATAACGGTCGATTACTTCCCAACCAACGCGCAATCCATCATAGACAGCTTCCTCTGCTGTTCGTGGTGCCAAACAATCTCCAATCAAGTATGGTTGCAATCGGTTGGAAACTGGTTCCACCAAATCATCTTTCGAAGAGTGCCCCTGACATAATATCAACGAATTAACCTCCTCCAAAAAAACGGGTTCTTTACTCGCCGTGTGCTGGAAGTATACGGTATCATCATCACAACCATACAATCTCATATATGGAATAACTTTGACTCCTAACTGCTGCAATTTGGCCGCCGAGTGGTCACGGGTATAAGCTGGAAGGGCTTCGCCAGCATATAAACCGTTAACGGCTAACCTTACTGAACAGCCATTTCGAGCTAGTAATTCTGCCACGCCAATACCAACCCAGTCGCACCGCCAATCGGCGATAACAACATTACTGCCGGTTTGCACCTTACTCTGCAGAATATCCCAAGCAGACAGAACCTGCATCTCACCCAACCTTTCAAAATCGGGTACGTAAGGCTTTGCACCTGTAGCAATTATCACCACATCTGGGTTTATTTCCTCAATCAGTTCTAAGTCTACGTTGCAATTTTTGTGGACCGTTACGTTTGCTACCTCCAGCTCTCGAGATAAATTCGTAATCAGCCCACCGAATTCACTCCTCCCCGGTATTAACTGTGCCAATCTAACCTGGCCTCCCAGATGGCCCTCTGCCTCATACAATGAAACATGGTGCCCGGCCAGAGCCATGGTGCTAGCAGCTTTCATCCCAGCTGGGCCACCACCTATTACCGTAATACTTTTGGGGTTCGCGCATCTAGGGATATCGCCAAATCCAAATCGTAGTTCACGACCTGACTCCGGATATTGAATACAGGATATTGGATAACCTTTATGAAAACGTCCAATGCATGCCTGGTTGCAACCGATACAAGCCCTGATATCATCCGTCCGTCCCTGTGCCGCTTTCTCAGGCATTCGCGGATCACAAATAAGTGCTCGGGTCATACCGCACATATCAGCCTCCCCTCGCAGCAGCATTGCCTCGGCTTCTTGAGGCTGATTGATCCGACCGGTGACCAAAACCGGAATTTTCAAACTTTGCTTTAATCTTTTACCATCAGTAGCTAAGTAGGCATTTTCAACGGTCATGGGCGGCACAATATGGATGGCACCACCTAAGGAAGCTGAAGTACCTGCGGTGACGCTGACATAATCGATTTTATCTTGTAGCGCCAGCAGTGCTGCCGCCACTTCTTCAGCAGGTAGCCCATTGTCGTCAAGTTCGTCACAGGAAATGCGCAAACCGACAACAAAATCGACACCAACTGTTCCTCGCACCCGGTCAATTACATCTCTAAGAAATCGGAACCGATTCTCCATCGAGCCTCCATATTGGTCACTGCGCTGGTTAACTTTTGGGTTTAGAAACTGGGACGGTAGATATCCGTGGCTAGCCACAATTTCAACGCCATCAATACCCGCGGACTCCAATCTCAAGGCAGCGTCTGCATACCCTTTTACTATCTCTTCAATCAGTTCAAGTGTCAGCTCTCTGGGCATTACATGAAATCGTTCCTGGGGTGTCGCCGATGCAGAATATGCCACTGGTAATAATCCTGTTTCGGTTTCCATAATCTCACGTCCGGGATGGAATAACTGAGCAAAAACAGTACTCCCATATCGATGACACACTTCGGCCATTTTTTGGTAACCGGTAATGCAGCTATCCTCTGTCGCCATCAAACTATGTGACGTGTAGCGGGCAGTCTCGTGCACACCCGTGACCTGAAGGACAATTAATCCTACACCACCTCTCGCACGTGATTCCTGGTACGCAAGATAGGCATCATTGATCTCACCGTGAGTAGGTAACGTCGTGTCATGACCAGTGGACATGATCCTATTTTTGATTTCTTTACCTCCTAATCTCAGAGGAGTAAACAGATTCGGGAATAACTCACTATTCACAATACTAGCTCCCTAAAAAGCTGAATAAAAACTCAGGTGGTAAAAGTATCATTAAAAAAATCAACGACAGACAGCTCCATTTTTTAACGGAGTAGCTCGTTTTACAACAATGAGAAATAAAATAAAGCTAATGACAATAGCTATTAATATTAGACTATATAACTGTGAAAAATTATCAGCCCCTACTATGAAAGAACCAATCAGAGGTCCACTCGCCAGCCCTATAGCCTGAAAAGCAGGAATGGAAACAGCGGCCTTTCCAGCGTGATCCACAGTAACAATGATACCGACTTGAAAGGCAATACTGAAGTGCCAAAAAAACAAGTAGACCTGACAAGCCAGTAAAAACATGATTTCGTCAGGCTTACCTCCAAGCAACAGGACCGCAACACACATGGCGAAGGAGGAAATGCCAATAGGCTTAATTCTGCCATATCGATGGCCGAGCCAGCTAGCCAACAGAGCCGACACAAATCCAACAATAGCACCAAGCCCGAGAACCTTGCTCACATAAGCGGCTGATAGCCCCGCGCTGGCTCCAACCTGTCCAATATATCCCCAGAAGGCTCCCTGCCCCAAGAAAAAGATTGAACTTGCTATAAGAGCCAACCAAGCATTGGGCGAAGATTCCTCCTGATTTCGATCTTGTTTGGACAGCTTCGGACCAGCACTCGTTGGCAACTGGCAGACAAGCGGCAGGGGTAATACCGTCAGAATAGCGAAGAGTAGATAGACCGATGACAAGCCAAACACATCGATCAGATAAGGTAAGCCCACTAGACCTATCGAAGCCAAGGCTACCTGAGTGGCAATAGCAATCGCGACATTACGATCCGGCTGCCGTGTTTGTCCAACGCTGGCCATCACAAGCGATAGCACCGCACCAGCACCCAAGCCAGCGCCAAATCGCAGCACTATCAGCGGCCCATATGCTTCTGTCGATACACAAAATAAGTTGGTGATTACAACAACCCCACTAGCAGATATCAATATCAGACGCCAATTAATCCGCTGCACTATTAATCTCATTAACAATGACGATGCCAGTATTCCGAATAGGTCCGCAGCAGCCAGACGGCCTACCTGCGACTCAGTCAAGGAAAAAGCCGTCGCCGCCGCACTGATATAAACAGGCATGACTTGAAAAACATAGGGTCCGAGAGCTGAGAACAGTGCTATCGCCAGAATGGAGACCGGCCGATTAACATCATTTTTTCGACTTAAAAAATTTGTTGGGATAAATTTCATATGATCACTAAAGCCTCGGCAAGTAATTCGGTCCAGTGGTTTATAGGTTTATCTCGGTCATCTGCAAGCCGCTTAAAGCTTGTCTGACGACCTGATCGCAACGCCACCACACCATTTCCTGCCAATCTCGCTGCTGAGGATAGTAACCCCGAAGTGCTTTTCGCCTCACCTGCTCCGCCGTTCTGGCATCAGCGTTAGGATGATTATATAACCACAACTCATCCCGCTCACAAGCCAGCACATCATCATAGGGAAAGGTACCAAATTCAATACCGGCAGCAGTCACCTCTGTTTTTGGCAAGTTTTTAATGAAAGCGGTAAGTAAAAGACCATCAACATATTTTTCGTAATCAGGGAAATCATACTCTCCAGCAACCTCTGCAAAGGTCGCCATCGGCACCCCAAACCACTGGCGGGCGCGCACAGCAGCTTCGCTTTCGGGAGCATGCGCTACACCTACCAAACCATAACCGTAGGGCCCAAGCCCGGTGTGAATATCAAGTACAGCTAAGCGACTGCAAGCGGAGCAGTATTTATCAATAATGTAGGCTAATGTCTGATTTGACCATACCGGCTCCCAACCACCAAAGCCATAACCTGTAGGGTGACTGTACTGACCGAGTATGGCTTGCATAAATTTTGTCTCACCAAAATCATGACGAAGCTCCCTTAAGGCATTTTCGCAGACCTCGCGCTCTTCGCCTTCCAGAGCGGGTGGAACTATAAAAGGGTGGATCTGCGCATACAGATTATTTTCAATATGCCCCGTCGGGTGAACTACGAAATTTCTATTTAAATCAACATTATCTTCATTATATCTGCGTCGCCAGGAAGCTCCATATGGGTTAATACAATGAATCAATAAAACAGCCGTATCCTCGGGCAGTTGTTGCCAGCGCTCTTCGCTTATCCAACCAGTTTGATAAGCCGCACCCGCAAAAGTTTCAACACCATGGGTACCCGATATAATCACCAATAATTTGCTCGCAGATATCGAGCCGATGAGCACAACATCTGTTGCTAGCTCCTCCCCCTTTGCGCCCATCAACGGGTTAACGAAACTGTCAACCGAAAAACCAGCGGCCTTTGTAGCGGCAAGAAACTTCCGTCGACAATCTAGGTAATTAACAGAATAATAATTCAACAAAGACATTGTCATATACCCGGCTATTGAGCTGATTGTAGACCGGCTAGCGCCTGCCCTATCACTTGGCTCGCTCTAAGCCAAACTATTTCACGCCAATCGTTACTGGCTGGATAAAATATTTCTAGTAGTTCTTCCTTCAGTTTTTTGGCTGCTGGCGAATGCCTTTCACCTACCAACCCTAGTCGATGATCTTCCCTGAAAACAGGAAATGAATTTTCAAAAGGGTAGGTGCCAAACTCAAGCGCGATTGCGGTTATTTCAGCATCCGGTAGCAACTGAGGTACGCTTTCGATAAGACTACCGGAAACATCACCGACCAAGTCTTTATTTTCAGCCTGCGCATTCACCGCCAGCAATGACGGGCCATACCATTTAAACGCCCGCGCCAAACCATCGTTAGCGGACTGGGCAAACGTTACTGGCATGCCGTAACCGTAAGGACCAACCCCAGTGTGAAAATCAATTATTGCAATATGCTTAGCTTGTCCTGCCTGCTCCAGCAAAATACGTTCGATATTTTTACGCGACCAGGTCGACTGATGACCACCAAAAAACAGGCCATCCTCGAATTCGTACTGTGCACCCGATATCGCCTCAAAATATGCGGGCATTCCGTATTCTCGCTGAAAATTCTCAATAGCAGTTTCCGCCTGCTTCTCCTTTTGAGCTGATGTCTCCGAATAACACAGATCCGCATGAAGCTTTGCATAATTGTCGTTTCGTGGCAGCGGGACACCCCAATCAATGAAATTTCGGTTGAGATCAACACCTTCCTCTGTGGTGCGGCTAAGAAACGCCCCGCCATAGGGGTTAGCGAAGTGTATTATCAGTACCGCCGTATCATCCGGAAGTTGATCCCGTCCTCCCTGAGCGATCCATCCTACCTGACAGCCAGACCCACAAAACCCCTCCAAGCCATGCACGCCAGATATCAAGACCAGTAATTTCTTAGCCTCCGATGAACCAATGCGGGCAACTTCAGTAGTCAGAACTTGACCCTCTACCTCTGTTCTTGGATTCGTTATCGACTGATATTCGATTCCAGCCCTTTCACAGGCCGCACGAAATTTTGACCTAGCATCCAGGTAGGAACTGGGGAAAAATTCAGCTATTTTCATTACATCAGGGCTTGTCATGGCAAGACACCAGATTCGGCAAAGGAGAAACTGATAGATTTACTTAAAGAGTAACTTTTTAGTGCAGCAACGCCAGTCTCAGCACCAAATCCTGAGTCTTTCATAGGTTCACCACTGTTGGCCAGCGGCGCTCCCTCGACCTCTTCTTCAGACCCGTAAATCGCTATATCTCCGCAGTTAAGATACTGACTAAACTGGTGCCCGACTCCTAGGTTAGTTGTCCAAACATTAGCGGATAAGCCGTAACGAGAACCATTGGCGATGGTTAAGGCCTGCTCAGGTGTAGTGAAAGGAATAACCGATAACACAGGGCCGAAAATCTCCTCCTGAGCTAGACGACATTCAGGGTTGACGTCGGCAAATACTGTCGGCGCAACATAACAACCCTGTTCAGGAATTCTGGTATCGCCGACCAAGGGGCGTGCCCCCTCCTTTTTCCCCAGCGTAATATAGTCATTAACCACCTGCTGTTGTTGAGCATTTGCCAACGGCCCAAAGGCAACAGCAGGATCTAAAGGGTTACCCGGCACCAATGTGGCGGCGTGCTCAACTACCAATCCAAGCAATGGCTGGTAGAGCTCCCGCTGAATCAACAATCGTGTTTTGGCAACACATAACTGACCCTGATTAAACATCGCATCCATGACCAATTTCTCCGCTATCTTCTGTAAATTGAGTTCCTTTATGTCGGCAAAAACTATTTGCGGTGATTTACCTCCGCACTCCAATAAAGTTCTTTTGAGGTTGGCGGCACCAGCACTTTGTAACAACGCTTTACCAGTATTGGTTGAACCGGTAAAGGTTATCAAATCAATATTTGGGTGCTCTGCCAGTAACCTACCGGTATCTCCCTGTCCGGTTATTACACTTAGAACGCCCTCCGGTATCCCCGCTTCGGCAGCCAGTTGCACAAGACGCAATGCGGACCCCGGCGCAACCTCTGACGGCTTAAAAACACAGACGTTACCGGCGGCTAATGCAGGTGCCAACTTAATCAAAACGTTGGTAACAGGGAAATTCCAGGGCGTGATCGCTGCAATAACACCACAAGGGTGATAGCGCTGAAAGGTCAGGCTGTCAGAACAAGATGGTGCGACAGCTCCGTAGAACTTATCAATCGCTTCAGCAAAATATCGTAAATTAGCGACGCCCATCGGCAAATCAAAGGCCAACGCATTGGTCACCGGCTTACCCATTTCCAAGCAATCTAGCAAAGCAAGTTCTTCAATATGCTGTTCTAGCAGATCAGCAAATTTCAGTAGCATCGCTTTGCGAGTCATGGGGGTCAGTCTTGACCAACGACCATCATCAAACGCTTTTCTGGCCGCATCCGCCACCCTAACAACATCCTTTTCGCCACAGGCATAGTATTCAAAAACTGGGGTGTTGTTGTGCGGGTTTAATGACTGGAAGCGTTCATTGGTGTTAGGATTAAATCCAACCCCCCCCACAATTGGACGCGTATCAAGTTGAATCTCGTGAGCCATTGACTGCCATTGTTCAAATGTTAGTGAGTGCATGATTTGTTCCCGTATCTAGCTGCTTGAGTCAAAGGATTTTGATATTTTCAGCCTGGTTATTTTATTAAGCAAAATCTGCCAACATCAGATCAGCAGCTTTTTCAGCAATCATCATAACCGGTGCATTGGTGTTGCCAGTGGTAACCACTGGCATAATTGACGCATCAGCAACCCGCAAACCGTTAACACCGTGTACGCGCAATTCTGGGTCGACTACTGCTAGACTATCTCGGCCCATCTTGCAGGTTCCAGATGGGTGGTACCCCATAAATGTGGCTTGGCACAATACCTGCTGCCAATCGGCGTCGCTCTGCACCTGACTACCGGGAAACATTTCTTCTACCAGCACCGCAGAAATTGCAGGTTGTACCATCACTTCCCGTACCCTGCGACAACCTTCTATTAGTTGTTGGCGGTCAGTCGGCGAGCCGATCAATTGATGACTGATAGAAGGAGATACGGTCGGATCGTTTGACTTGAGCTCTATCGTTCCTCGGGTTTTGGGGTTCATCAAACATACCGCGACCGTTACCATTGAATGAGCGGCGAGCTTCCAATCCATCTGCTCCGATTGGTTGTCCGCTTCGTATCCCATAGGTACAAATATCGCCTGAATATTAGGTCTCGATAGTTTGTCATCGGTACGAAAAAATATCTGTGCATGCCCCGCGGCAGACGCCAGTGCACCCCCTCCAGTCGCCAAATATCTGAACCCCTCCCATAGAGCACCCAACGGCCTGCGCATTAAGGTATTTAAGGTATGTCTATTAACCCGCCAGGTCATGGAAATACAGGGATGTTCCTGAAGGTTTTGCCCAACACCCGGAAGATTAAATAAAGGGGCTATCCCATGAGCTTTCAACGCCTTCAGATCACCTATTCCCGATTGCATCAGTAGTTTGGGAGATGCAATTGCGCCTGCACTTAAAACAACTTCTCGGTCGCAACAAACGGTATGAGCCTCCCCATCAATCTGGTACTCAACACCGACTGCCCTCTGATTTTCAAACAGTACTCGCTGTACCATTGCACCGGTAATAATGTTGAGGTTACTTCGTTGAGCTACGGGGCCAAGATAAGCCGTTGAAGCGCTTTGCCTAACACCACGCTTCATGTTTACCTGCACAGTCGCAACACCCTCCTGAGTCCTGCCATTGTAATCATCATTGTGAGAATATCCGGCCTCGACAGCGGCACCTACGAACATAGAAGTAATACTGTGCTCAACCCTCTCCTTTACCACCTGTACAGGACCGTGATTTCCCCGATAGGCGCTTCCACCCTCTTCCCAGCTTTCCAACCGCTTGAAATAGGGCAAAACCGCCTGATAATTCCAGCCGTCGCAGCCTAACTCGGACCACTGATCAAAATCACCGGGATTACCTCGAACGTACATCATACCATTGATGGAACTGCCTCCACCTAGGGCTTTTCCAGCAGCCCAATAGTCGGTAATGCTGTTTCTAGAAGGATCAGGATCCCCGGGGTAAGCCCAGTTATATCGAGCTGCAGCTTTGACAACACCGGCGGGCACTTTAAAACACCAAGAACTATCTTTGCCACCGGCTTCCAGCAAAAGAACCTTGCATTGGGGGTTTGCTGACAGGCGGTTGGCGAGAACGCAACCTGCCGAGCCACCTCCAACAATAATGTAATTCCAGTCCATTTCAGTTCCTTAAAGCTACTGTATCTCGATAATACTGCCTTAAACTTAGCCCGGGAATAACCTTGAGCTTGTTTACTCTTAGAAGCTAGAAGCGATAGCGCAGTGTTACACCAACAGTCTGTGGTCTTAACAAGAAGCTTCTGGCACCTAAAGAGCTAGTTTCAGGCGTTCCATCAAGCACAGCATCCTCGTCTCCCAAATTATTAATAAACAACTCACCCTCCAAACCATTAGATTGAATACCCAATCGGATATTTACCAAGTCATAATCTCCTGCTCTCAGACTATCAATACTGGTTAAGGCAGTTTCATAGTCACTGACATGGGTGTAATCCAGGCGCGCAAACCCATCAATATCCTCTGCAACAGAGAAGGCATATTGCAGACCAAGAGCGAAATTAGAACGTGGTACACCTGGCGCACGCTCGCCTGCGGCAATATCAAGTGCCGGGATAGCATTATCAAATTCCGCATCGGTATAGGAGGCCGAAAAATCAAGCATTAGGTTATCTGTAAGCGCAGCCGATAATTCTAGTTCAACCCCTTGAGATGTTGCCTCACCGCCATTGGTAACAGTGTCGAAACCACAGCCAAACGAGAAACTAGTCTGTATATCCTGCCAGTCGATATAGTACAGAGCCGCATTTAATCGAACCCTGCCTTCAGCATAACTTGACTTACTTCCCAGCTCATAATTCCACAGAGTATCAGGCTCAGCGAGTGCACCTGCCATCACGCCCTGCGATGTTAAATTGGCAATTTCAGCTTCACAACCGACACCTGACGGAATCGGAGAGTTTACGACCCCAGATCGAAATCCCTGCGCAGCTTGAGCATACAAGGTGTGATCTTCATTCGCCATGTAGGTTAGATGAATCTTGCCATTTAGCTCATCCGAATCTCCCCCCCCTCTGACAGTAGCACCAGAACCAAGCGGACCCGATGAAGTATCACTAATATTCAAATCAACATTAAAGGCCCTAAGACCCACCCCCAAACTGACCTTATCATTGATGTCGAAAGTAACTTCACCAAAAACAGCACGTTGCGTTTCTTCATAGTCCACCACTGAGTCAAACAGTTCTCTGACTCCGGCAGCGAACTCGGAGCTATCGGCCAACAACTGGGTACTTGTCTGCTCGGTATTGCTATAAAAAGCACCGACTATCCATTGAAGGTTTGAATCGGAGGAGGATTCCAGTCGCACCTCCTGGACGAGAACCTCATCTTTACTGCGATCGGTGAGGCTTAGCGGAAACAAACCATCGAAATATACTTTTGCATCCCTATCCTGCAGCGTCTCTCGCTCCATATAACTAGTAGAGGATACTAGGCTAGCAGTACTAAAATCGTAGCTCACCACAATATTGGTAACATCCAGATCATCTTTAAGTGCTTCGCCAAAAAAACGATCCTGCTTTAATTTTCCAATACTTGGGACCGCTTCTGGCAAACCATTGGCTTCTGATTCCTGAGTCACATGCGTAGCATGTATCAGCAACGAATCTGAAGCTTGCCATGATGCAATGATTCGCCCGCCGCTGGTATCTTCCCTCGCAATATCCTTTTCCTGTCGGGGTGAAATCGCAGGCGTAGTGGCAACGCCGGGTGGTATCGATGGGTCAAGAAAAGATGCATCGACACCTGGAAAACCTGCATAGTCATTATCAATAAAGCCGGAATTTTGAATATCATATGCAGCTAATCTGACACCTAAAACCCCTTCAATGACCGGCAAGCTAATGGCTCCCGTCACATGTCTATTATCATCATCACTGTCCTGAGTTTGAGAAAAAGTACCGGAAAACTGCCCTTCCAATTTCTCTAAATTTGGCTTATTCGGAATAGTTTTTACCGCCCCACCAAGAGCGTTGGCCCCATACAATGTTCCCTGAGGGCCGCGCAATACCTCAATTCTCTCAATATCGATTAATCTAACATTAGGGTTGCCGTTAATCTGCCTACCGGTCGTTGTCAAGGGGATATCCCCGAGATAGGTCGCTACTGTTGGCGGCGTCTTAAATTCATTACCTGAGCTAACACCCCGCACTTTTATACTATTTCGCCCTGGCCCATTATCCTGCATGGCTACGCCTGGCAAACTACTCAGATAATCAGAAAAATCCAACAATCCGCGCTTTTCAATCGCTACACTATTTATTGCTGATACGCTGAGCGGGACATCCTGTATTGTTGCTTCCCTTTTAGTCGCAGTAACCACTATTTCATCAAGCACCTGTGCATAAGTTGTTGCAGAAGTCGCCATTGTGGCGACTCCTATCGCAATCGTTAACAAGCTAGTATTTTTCATCTTTTTCCCCTTTATATTTACTAAAACAACCTCTTTATATTTGATCTTCCATAATAGGTTCGTTGTTGTTGTTTTTCGTATTCACAAAAAACTAATTCATATTCATATTCAAGGGGATATTGCAACAGCCTCGACCTAAAAGATAAAAACGTGATTACGTTTCGCGCCATTCATACTCTTGATAAAGAATTTAACGAAGGTAGCTCAGTTAATATATTTACAGGAATCCTTCTAAAACTAGTTCGTCATGCACTGTTTTAAGTGCACAAAGTAGCAAGTCGGTCAGCTCATCAATTTGTTCAGCTGTGATTATTAGAGGTGGCGTAATCATCAGCCAATCACCATCGCCAATACCTGCATTTTTTCGAGCATATAACAATAGTCCGAGGTCTTTGGCTGTGCTGATAACTCGGTCCAGAATATTGGTCGAATCCGGAAGCTTTTGCATGCTATTTCTATCAACCACCAACTCAATAGCGTTTAATAAACCCTTCCCTCTGACATCCCCCAATATCGGAATTTCACACATCACAAGTCGCAATCTAGCTCTAAGATAATCTCCAAGACTAGCGGCATTATTGATAAGGTCTTTTGCAACTAACTCTTGCATCACTGCAAGACCAACCGCACAGCCTAGAGGGCTTGTTTTAGCCGTATGACCCATATGAAACCCACCACTTTCCACCACCGGGTCCAACACCTCATTTGACACCATCATCGCTCCCAACGGGAAATATCCTGCACTAAAGCCTTTAGCCATAACCACGATATCCGGCATAGCTTCTGGCCAATGGTGGGCCGCCAAAAACTTTCCTGTTCTACCTGCCCCGGTCATGACCTCATCAAAGATTAACAATACGTCATATTTACTACAAATATCACGTATTCGACTGTAGTAGCCATCGGGAGCAAATGAGGCCCCACCAGCAACACCAGATATAGGCTCTATTACAAACCCCAATACTGTATCTGGCCCGAGCCTCAATATTTCGTCTTCCAATGCTTGTGCGCAATGTTCAGCATATGTATCAATCGTAAAGCCTTCGGGCACCCGGTAAGACGATGGGGCAGGCACCTTAGGCATTACCTTTAGCATTTTGGAAAACATAGGATCGACGTATTGTTCCCCGGTAATCGCCAATGCTCCTAAGGTACTACCGTGATATGACGGTATTCTTGAGATAATATTTGTTTTTTGAGGATGCCCAGTGGCTAGCCCATAGTGGCGAGCGAATTTAATGCACAATTCTATAGCCTCGGAGCCACCAGAAACAAAAAAAGCGCGATCTAGCCCTGGACCCGCAAGTTCGCAGAGTAAATTAGAAAGCTCAGTATTCGCTTTGCTTTCAAAAATAGACGGATAGCAAAAAGTAACACGCTCCGCCTGACTCTTCATTGCATCTAGTACATAACTATTACCATGGCCTAGATTACACACAACAGGTCCAGATGAAGCGTCAAGGTATCTCTTACCATCAGTATCCCAAATGTAGATGCCATCGGCCCGATCCACACGCGGAATCTGCTTGTCTCCCTTTTTCAGCCAGAAATGCTGAACCCCCCCGCCTGAAGAATTCTCACCAATTTTTTCACGCTGATGAGACACGTTCTCTAATTTAATTTCTTCATCTTTTAACATATATTTCTCAACTAATTGCTCTCATGTAAGGGGCGTTTACAAAAAATTCTTAATAATGTAATTTTTTCTTTAACCAAAACTCTTAACTGATCAATAGATCATCTTTGGTCTTCTTTCGTCTAGAATTGGGATCATTTTTCTTGAATTTTATTCTAGCTTTTTATTTTTTCGACAACGTAGATATGAATATATATCCAAGCCTAGCGATATAAAAAATCGATGTTTCACGCTGCAAATATTCTAGTAATTCAATCTAGCAAATGAGAATGCTGCTCGCTATTCGCTCGCCGAAGCAACCAAACACCTCTAGTAAGAATCGGCAACACAAAGATTCCTAGAGAAAACCAGGACAGGAAACCAAACCCGTGGGCTACAAGCGCGACGATGCCAATGTTGCTCAATAAAACACTTGCAATCATCGCTCCTCCCGCGATGAGACTGTGATTTCTCCGATGAAGCGGGCGTCCGTGACGTTCACCCCACCATGTATCTATGCGTTCATTAATGCCTTGCAATACTCCTACACCTGTCTGTGTAATGGTGCCAAACAACACCGCCACATAGATCATAATTAACAGCGGAAATCCAAGCTGCTGTAACATCCAATATGTGGGTAACTCCTGCTCTAAAACTGCTGGAAACTTTGCCATAAAGGTAATGTGGTAAACCAGTCCGGGCAGCATTCCCATCAAGGCAGCCACCAAACCAGCACCCCACGCCTGTCTACGTGTTTTAATGTGCTCTGTCGTATAGAGGACAACTGGTACTACGAACGCACTGTATAGAAAAAACTTGGCACTGCTGATAGCCCATCTCCAGTCCTCGCCAAATTCGAACTCATCGCTGTGAAATACTTCTGCAATAGCATCACCTTTGTAAATAAAAATTAATGCTGCATATACTACAAGCAATGCACTCATCAACAAGCCCCAAAAAGTCAATGTCAATTCCACCCACTTTCGGCCGAAGTAGCTGCACAACACAACCACCGACATCATTACACCAACTCCAACACTATTAGGCCAACCGAAGCTTCCATGCAAAACCTTACCTGCAGCCGAGCTGGCTATAGCCAGCACCAATACTAGCGCCACTAAAAATACGATTTCATAGCTGATCCAGAAAGGCCCCAATAACTTTTTAAAAAAAACACGGTAATCTCTCAGCTGAAAACGCACTGCAAACTCAAAAGTGACCGCCATTACCAATGCCATCATAAACGCAATAAGCACCACCGAAGCTAGGCCAGCTAAGGCACCATACTGACTAATCCATTCTACGACATCCCTGCCAGTGCCATAAGCACCGCCAACTGTAACCGACTGGAACACTGCTCCCGGTATAATCCAGACTTTTAACCAGCTATATTTCAGTTTCATAATATCTATTTATCACTGTTTTTGCCTTTTTCAGTCGTAGCTCACACCGCAAAGAATCCTTCATAGTCTGCCATAGATACTTAATTTTATATGTCAACCAAAAGGTTGACACTGTTATCAGAAGGTCAGTTAGAGGGAAATTATCTGGCAACATGCTGGTCTTCGGTATCTATAAATAATTTACTGGCGACTTGATGAACTGCAGAGTTGGAAGGGATTGATGAACATACGGACATACAGTGTCAACCTCTAGGTCGACCGTTGTCTTCACGTGTTATTGGTAAGCTTCTCTGGCTTAAAAATTACGCACTCTTAGTCGAAAGCACGAATAATGTAAGGGCTTTAGTAGTTTTTATGCTTTTAAAAGAGTCAATAGGAGATATCGCAGGGACACTGATTTTTTTATGGTTTTACTTCGATCTAGCGGCAATGTGACCGCCTACAGGCTAAATGCAACATCAATCATTAAATAACTACTGGGGTATATCGCGTCATGACAAAAAAATCTCTCGAGGATAAATTAGCATCGTTTAGTAGCCCATTTGACATGCTGTATAATAGCAAGACACCACCTTTCGAATTTCCATTGAAAGCCACATTTTCAAACTGGCTTGATGAGCAGAAAGCATGGCGAGAGACGGCGATATTCCAAGATATGTCTTATCATATGACTGATGTGGTTATAGAAGGGCCTGATACATATCGTCTCATCTCAAAGTTAGGCGTAAATAGTTTTGAGGGTTTTGGTGCGATGCAAGCAAAGCAATTTGTTGCATGCAACTCAGATGGTTACGTTATTGGTGATGGAATTCTAATTTGTGAGGAAGAGAATCGAATTAGTTTACTTGGTCGTCCCGGTGCCATGAACTGGCTATTGTTTCATGTTGAAACATGTGACTATGACGTCAAGGTGGTACGGGTAGACAAGCCATCAGCGAATCTCCAGGACAGACATCTTTTTCGCTTTCAAGTCCAAGGTCCGAACGCAGATCAAATTTTGGAGAAAGCTCAGGGTAGCCCTCTTCCTGATATCGATTTCTTCAAAATGGATCGGCTCACAATAGGCAAGTACAAGGTCATCGCATTAAATCATCGGATGTCAGGAGCTCCTGGATATGAATTCTGGGGACCGTCTGCCGATGGCCCCGCCGTTCGTGAGTTGTTGCTGGATATTGGTAAAGATTTCGGTTTGACCCAGATAGGTGGAGCCATCTATCCAGTAACGGCAGTTGAATCTGGTTGGTTGGGAGGCACTGTGCCGGCAATCTACACTAGCGATGAAATGAAGCCATATCGCGAGTGGCTATCTGATGACGCGCCTGAGGCTATTGGGTCTCTAGGCGGTAGTTATTGCTCGACAAATATCGAAAAATACTACGCCACTCCCTACGACCTTGGGTATGGATTTATGGTGAAATTCGACCATGATTTCATCGGCAGAGAAGCACTGGAAAAAATATCTATTGGGCCTAAGCGAAAGAAAGTTCGTCTCTACTGGAATAATGAAGATGTTAACGAAATTATAACATGTACTCTCAATGTAGGAGAAAGATACAAGCATTTGAGTATTCCGGTCGGAAACTACTCGATGTTTTCACAGGATGAAGTTTTAGTCGATGGTAATCATGTAGGGGTATCCATATACCCTGTACTCTCTATAAACTCCCGATCCTGGATTTCTCTTGCGATGATTGATGAAAAGTGGGCCGTGGATGGCCAAGAGCTGACAATAATATGGGGTGAACCTAATGGTGGATCTTCCAAGCCCACTGTTGAGAGACATATTCAAAAAACCATTCGTGTAAAAGTGGATACCAGCCCGGTCAAAAGAGGCTAATTGGGGATAGTAAAAAATACGTACCCACAGATGTGCAAAAACGAAGAGTAACCCAGTAGTTACAATAATGGTAACCGAACCAATGAAAGATAAGATTGCAGATTTTGTTAGCGGATTTTCGATAGAAACGACACCTTTGGGTGCAAAAAAAACACATGACTTTCGTGAACATTTGGATAAAGGAACTTGGGTCTATGTGACCTCGCTACCGGGTTCAGATTTTATCGATACCGTGGATGCCTGCAAAAAACTGTCTAATGAAGGCATGGTACCTGTTCCACATTTTACTGCACGGAGTATAGCTAACAGAAAAACTTTTGAAGAGAACCTATCAATGGTGGTAGGCGAGGCGGGTGTAGAGAGGGTTTTAGCTATAGCGGGCGCCGATAGAAATCCAGCCGGCGATTATAAAGATACCATGACTCTCCTGGAGACTGGTCTGTTTGATAAATTTGGAATTCGGTCTATTGGTCTAGCAGGTCACCCCGAGGGTAGTCCTGATATAACATCTGATCAACTTAAAGAACATGGTCTCCATAAAAGCAGATACTCCCAAACTACTGCTGCTAATTTGTATTTAGTCACGCAGTTTGTATTCGAGGCTAAACCCGTAATTGATTGGGTAGAAAAAATTAATGGTTATGGTAATGAGATGCCAGTAGTGGTCGGACTTCCAGGACTGGCTACTACTAAATCGTTGATTAAACATGCTTACAACTGTGGCATTGGGCCATCAATGGGTATATTGAAAAAACAGCCTAAAAATATAACCAAATTACTTACTTTGCAGGAGCCCGACAAACTGGTCTTCGATCTCACTAAGTACATATACAACAAACCTGATTCTCGTATTGATGGAGTCCATGTTTTTCCCTTTGGGGGCTTATCAAGTAGTGCAGCATGGAGCAATGCTGTAGCCAATAGCGAAATTGAATGCCATTCAACTGGATTTAAGGTTAACGCCAAAAGAAGCTAGATTTACTTGAAATATTCGCAGAGGTAGAATAATTGAAAAAATTCGTAATAGTTACTAAATGTCCTGATCAAGTTGGTATTATCCGAGAAGTTGCTAGTTTTTTTTGTCACATTGGTGGCTCAATAATTAAAGCGGATCAATTTACCGATGTAGAGGCACAAATATTTTTTGCTCGGTGGGAGGTTTCATTAGATACATATAATAAAGAGATGTATGAGCTTGAAGATATCCGAAAATTATTCTCGTCAGTGGCAGAGAATTTTGCCATGGAATGAGAAGTGTTCGATTCTGATATAAAACCTAGAATTTTATTGGCCGTTTCCAAACTTTGGCACTGCTTGAATGATTTTCTCTTTCGGAAAGATGAGGAAAACTTTCCTGCTGATATAGTAGGAGTAGTATCAAACCATGAAGATTTCAGGGAAAAGGTGGAATGGCATGAACTGCCATTTTACCATCTACCAATAAGTCCAGATAAAAAACTACAGCAAGAAAAAAAATTCTCGATATCATGTCGAATTTAAATGTGGACTTGCTAGTTCTAGCGCGATATATGCAAATTCTATCTGATGAGATGTGCCAACATCTCAGAGGTAAAGCGATAAACATTCACCACTCTTTTTTACCTAGCTTTAAAGGAGCTAGGCCCTATCATCAAGCATATGATAGGGGTGTAAAAATAACGGGCGCAACAGCACATTATGTAACCAGTGATTTAGATGAGGGCCCCATCATAGAACAAGATGTACAAAGAATAGAACATTATTATGACGCCAATCAAATGGCACAACTTGGTAAGCATGTGGAAACGGTGGTGTTGGCTAAAGCGGTTTATTGGCATTGCCAGCATAAGGTGCTTATTCACAACAATAGGACAATTGTTTTTAAATAAACTATCTGATAGGAAAAGGTACTTCTCCAAATTGATATTTTTAGACCTAGGTAATCGTAATACGTTAACAATCACCTAAGGGCATTTGCGTAACAAAAGTGTCCGGGCGGTGGCCATAAAAAATACACAAGAATCTGATTGTTGTACTAAACAGTGAAATAAAAAATTAATTCTGCCGAAGTCTTTTCTGGCTAAGGCATCTGGCTATTAATAATCATCGCAAAAAGTTCAGACTTTGATTCTATATCAAGTTTTCTGTAAGCCCTATTGCGGTATGTTTTAACTGACGAAATTGATATCTGCATCTCTGCCGCCATGCCCTCAGTCGTCAGCCCGTATACAATCAGGTCACACACAGCCGTCTCCTGCCTTGTAAGTGTTTTGAAGCAAGCAGTACCATTCTCTCTAAGAAGTGAGATAATATACTTTCTATTTTGTCTCTGTTGTTTATCAAGCCCGCAAATCTGAAACCGAAGACGAATCAAATTGGTTACCAAAGGAACAATAAGCTTCAATTGGTAAATTTCGTCGGGGGTGAAATGCCCTTTATCTATCGAGCGATAGAGATTTAGCTGATAAATTATTCTTCCGTTAATACGTAAATCATAAATCTTTTCCAGAAGGTCGCTATCTCTATATATTTTGGCAATCTCAGGCTGACTAATGGCATCAGGCTCAAACCGATAAAGACCGCTTGGCTTAATTGCACTAGTAGTTAGCGATTGGAGGGTACCATCGAAAATTTGATTCGCAGATTTCGAGTAGACTTCTGTCTGCTTAGTAGCCATATGTGCCCAATAATCCGAAATGCGACCCCCAAAAAGAAGTAATTTAGGCTCATTTAAACGCGAAACGTCATAAGTGTGCACAGCGTAGTGCGCTATATTGGCGGCGTAATTTACCAGCTCATATACTCCTGTGATAAAAGCCTCTTCCGTCACGCAGCCTGACAATTCCACTGCCTTGTTCCAGATCCTGTCGGTAATCCTATCTCTAGTCATTTGCTCATGTTACTAAATCTGGTATGCAAGGGATACTTATGTATTGTCAACCATTGGGGTGACAACACCCTAAGTAGTATCCATATAAACTTCTTTTTTTGGATGGGAAGCACCGCATTTTTTAACAAGTCGAAAAGTACCAATACCCTGGTATTTTTCGACACCAACTTTGCTCTGCCCGTAATCACCTGTTCACATCTGTCTCGCTGCCAATGGGAAGTCGAATTATTTTTAAGCTCTACCAGATACTTTCGAAAAAACCCTTCTTGAATACTTTGAAGATCGCGGGTAAGAAGAAATTGCGGGCCAATATAAACCTTGAATAGGCTGTTTTCTGATGAGACTTTTTTCCTATAAAAATCGACCGGTGCATATGGGACCCTACCCCACCGAAAAGCTTGGTCGCAGCCAAAACATCCCTGACTTTTCGGCTCTTGCATCTCTGCAACAGCTGCAAATGGTCCCGAACCAGGACCCCTATTCTATTGGGTGCGCCATCAGCGATTACCTCTGCATGCTAGATGCCATACGAGAAGGTCCGAAGACACCAATTACTGCCGAAATTCCCACGAATCTGCAGGAACGAGCCAACCACCTTAAAGCGGCTGGTTACTTCCTCGACAGCAGCTTGATGGGAACCTGCGAACTTATGACCGAGGATCACCTCTCAGACCCTTTTCGTCATCCGCAGCTAAAAGGGCTTCTGGAAAAAATCGACGACGGTAATAAGTTCCACTTGCGACTTAACACTTCTCAAATACGACAAAGAATAGCAACCTCTATCGCTACGGATTCTTGTCTGATTCACCACCACAGTCATGCTCTAGTTATCGCTGTAGAATACCCACGCGATCCCAGGCCAGATGAGCCTGGAGCCACATGGATTCTCGGGATGCAGGCGCAGCGAGCCGCTTTGCGCGCCGCTGAGACTGCAACAGTAATTTCACAATACCTGCGTCTGTTAGGGTTTGAAGCCCGTGCCCACTCGGCCACCAGCACTGATGTGGATCTTAATCGACTGGCCGTCCGAGCTGGCATTGCGCAGCTTGATGAGAACAGAAGATTGACCAACCCCTTTATTGGCAACCGCTTCGGACTTGCCGCTATTACTACCACAATGACATTTCAGCCAGATCACCCGCTGGCACCCCAGAGCCTCCGAGATCGACTCCGCAGTATGGGGCCGTCCTGGTGGCTAGGTTACGGCACAGTCAAAAGTATGTTTAACGCAGAAGAGTTTGGTCGTCGCGACTTTAAAGACAGTCGTTACCCCACAGAAAAGGATAAACACCGTGATCAACCAACTACCCTAGTCGATAAAGCGCGAATCCCTCGAGTTCCTAAGCGCAGCAACTTCTTTGTACGCGCCTCATTCGGAGACTTGGGTAACACCCCCCAAGAAGCTTCCACTGACGGTAATTTTGTTACTAAATACGCCTTGGGTGCTGCCTGTAACTCAGTACTGCAGACCTTTACTCTGTTGCAGCGCTTGCCAGCTAACTCTAAAGTTTTCCAAGGCTATCACAACCCAGTGAATAATGCCGAGATTATCAAGGCTACCTTGCACTATCTCGGCGCCGATCAAGTGGGAATCTCAGAAGCACCAGATTGGGGCTGGTATTCCCACGACGAAGATGGTTCACAACTTAAACCCGCCCATAAATACGCTATCACTACCCTGATCGATCAGGGTCATTAGACCATGGAAGGGGCTAGTGGTGATGACTGGCTCTCTGCCACACAGAGTATGCGCGCGTATATGCGGGCATCTCTAGTCGGTGGGGTTGTTGCTCAGCACTTGCGCAATCTCGGTCATGATGCTACCACCCACACCTCCGCTGATGGCGATGTACTTCAGCCCCCCCTAGTTCTACTATCTGGTCTGGGAGAGGTCAGCCGTATCGGTGACGTAGTACTGAATCCTCATATGGGGCCACGACTTAAAACGGGGGTGGTGACCACTGATTATCCCATGGCAGTCGACAAGCCTTTAGATTTTGGGCTCCAGAAATTCTGTGAGCGCTGCAATAAGTGCGCGCGCGAGTGCCCCGCAGGTGCCATCCCTATCGGTCCGAAAGTAATGTACAACGGTTACGAGACATGGAAATCGGACGCCGAAAAGTGCACGCGTTATCGCCTAACCAACAATGCAGGCTCAATGTGCGGGCGGTGCATGAAGACTTGCCCTTGGAATCTAGAGGGAATCTTCAAAGAAGCTCCCTTTCGCTGGCTAGCCACACACTTGCCTGCAAGCGCCAAGTGGCTTGCCCATATCGATGATTGGCTGGGCAATGGCACTATTAATCCAGTAAAAAAATGGTGGTGGGATCTCCATACTGACAAGAACGGTGTGACGATAATTGCCAAAGATACTAACCAGCGCAACCTTAATACTGGTCTGGAATTGAAACCAGAAAATCAGACCATGGCCTGCTATCCGGCTGACCTAGCGCCGCCACCCTACCCCGCACCTTATCCAGTCGACCGAGAGGCCGGGATCAAGGCATACCGCAATTTGATATTACCTGAACAGTACAAAGAGAAACTGGCCCGAGGTAAGGTCGACAACCTTGTACACCAATATTGCCCATCAAAAGAAATGGCACCGGTCTTAACCGTCAAGGTGGCTAAGTGCGAAATCAATTCGATAGATAGTAAAGTACTAAAGTTAGAATTTGCCAGCCTAGATGGTTCGCCGCTACCGACATTTGAGGCTGGGGCCCATATCGATATTACCATCGCTCCTCAATTTATTCGCCAATATAGCCTAGCCAGTGATCCCGCAACACCTTCACGTTACCTAGTAGGTATACTGCGCGAAGATGACGGACGCGGCGGTTCACTACGTATCCACCAGCAATTACAAGAGGGGATGTCAGTACTGATTTCCAGACCACGCAACCATTTCCCGCTGATGAAAGAGGCCAGCCGTAGCCTATTATTGGCGGGGGGGATTGGAGTCACACCACTGATAGCCATGGCCCATCAACTTCACACCGAGGGACGAGAGTTCGAGTTCTACTATAAAGCTAAAACCCGCGCCAACGCCGGTTTTATCAAAGAATTGAAGTCCTACCCCTGGGCAGAACGAGTGCACTTCCATTTTAGTGATGAAAACCGACTGATGGTGGTCGACGTGCTAAATAACTATGAGGCTGGCGACCACCTCTATACTTGCGGCCCCGCTATGTTTATGGACGCGGTGTTCAACACTGCTATGCAACTGGGTTGGGAGGAGGACGCACTGCACAGAGAGTATTTCTCGGCACCTGATATCGGCGACTACGAAAACCACTCCTTCACCCTATTCCTTCAGAAGTCAGGTATCGAGATTCAGGTGCCAGAGACCAAGACTGCCGCCGAGGCACTTAATGAAGCTGGCCGAGCCGTGGATACCAAATGTGCCGACGGGCTTTGTGGGGTGTGCACCGTCGACTATGTTGAGGGCGATATCGAACACAGGGACTATGTACTAAGTAAAGCCGAACGCAAGCGGAAACTGGTATTATGCTGTTCACGAGCCAGTAAGCCAAATGGCCTGATAGTGCTTGATATCTAGTCTGGCATAGCAGCTTATAAGTGTCGCATTAAACTCTCCCGCAGGAGGACGACGGGGTATTGAGAGATGATACATTGGAGGTAAGGAAGCGCTTTATTTTTTTCTCTCCCCTCTTTTTTCTCTCGACTATGCTAAATGCCGACAAGTACTTATGCCGCTTTAAACACCACATGCTGTAAGGAAGAAACTCCCCCGCCTATGGGATATTAATGCAGGTCATCAGCCTAGTTTGAGTGACGGCTATATCTGTGAATTGATAAGACTATTAAAACAGGGAAAAGCGCATGCAATTTTGGGGTATAGAAATTACAAACGACAATGGCTTAGCGGTTTGCTTGGGTAAACCAACGGTTGCCATAATTGCCCAGTGAAACATTATTTTCCGATCCATAATTGCTTTAAGAAATAGCTACGTCAACTGTAACAACCGTGCAGCATTGTCTTTGATAATTCTAGGTCGCAGTTCTTCCCGAATATTGATCTGCTCAAAATCACTCAGCCAACGCTCTGGTGTAATCATCGGCCAGTCAGAACCAAAAAGCACCTTGTCTTTGAGGATCGAATTACAATAGCGCACTAGAATTTCCGGAAAGTATTTCGGCGACCAACCACTGAGGTCGATATAAACATTAGGTTTGTGTTGCGCAACCGCTAACGCTTCTTCCTGCCATGGGAACGACGGGTGCGCTAATATAATTGGCATATCCGGAAAATCCACCGCAATATCGTCCATGTACATGGGGTTGGAATATTTTAAGCGCATGCCATTTCCTCCCGGCATACCCGAGCCAACACCGGTCTGCCCCGTATGAAATAGCGCGGGCACACCTGCCTCTGCAATAGCCTCATACAGCACATATGCATTGCGGTCATTAGGATAAAACCCTTGCATAGTTGGGTGAAACTTAAAGCCCCTTATACCAAATTCTTCAACTAGTCGCCGCGCCTCGCGAGCGCCCAACTTTCCTTTGGCTGGATCGATAGAAGCAAAAGGAATCAATACATCATTATTCTCCGCAGCTAGCTCAGCAACTTCTTCGTTCTTATAACGCCTGTAGCCGGTTTCTCTTTCCGCATCAACCGGAAAGATAACCGCAGCAATATTTTTTTCACGATAATGCGCCGCAGTTTCAGGAATCGTTGGGGGGTGCTTCCAAGGCGCTCTAAAATATGACGCCATTGTCGACTGTAATTCATCATAGCCATCGTCTCCATGACAACCACAAGGCTCTTCAGCGTGCGTATGAATATCTATCGCACGTATTTTTTTTAGATCAATCATAATAAAACCTCATTTTTAGCGTATTACAGCTCGATCATTATCATCATAAAGACGCTCTACCCAGGCTGCACGAGTTTGTAAAAGTAATTTTTGGTTTAGGTTTCCTTTCAATGTAATTTCACCACGCGGCAACGATGGCCCATCAACCAAGACAATGAGCCGCATAATTCGCATCGATGAACCACCCTCATTAAACTGTTTAAGACCATCGAGGAGTGTAGCGCGTAACTTATCTCCAACTAATGCACCATCGTAGTCTTCCAAGTTAGGTTCTAACTTCTGTAGAGAGACCTGGTCGACAAACGCCAGAGCACCTACCTCGCTTTTATTGTGGCCACAAATAACCAAATCTTTCACCAGCGGCGACAATGCATTGACCGCAGTTGTACGCACTTTGGAAACCTGTACCCAAGTACCGGTCAGTAGTTTAAAATCCTCTGCTAGTCGGCCATCGTAAATCAAGCCATTTGATGGCTCATCGGAATCGATAAACCGCACTATATCACCAGTAATCAGATAACCTTCCTCATCGAAACTTTCCGCAGTTTTATCTGGAGCATTGTAATAACCATCGGTGACATTCGGCCCTTTAACCCGTAACTCCCAAGCATTTTGCTTGGTCGGTAGCAATTTTGCATTTAAGCCTGGCAAGGGAACGCCAATAGCCCCCGCTCTCTTCATTGGGCCGTGCACCATCAGCGCAGCAGGTGCAGTTTCAGTCATGCCCCAACTTGCTGACATTTCTGGTGCTTTGCCTTTTTCTTTAATGGCATGATGTTTTAGCTCTTCCCAGATTCCTGGTGGCATAGCCGCAGCTGCATAAAATACAAGGTCCAGATCCTCAAAAAATTGGCGTCGAAATTCATAGTCCTTTCGCATAGCCTTTACCATCATGGAGTAGGCGATAGGTACATTGAATGAGACTGTCTGACCTACCATGCGAATATTTTCTATGGTACGTTGTATCCCGTTTTCGGAAGGCTCACCGTCGTCGAGATAAAGCGAGCCACCAGTCGATAACATAAGATTAAAGTTGTGACTGCCACCAAAGGTATGGTTCCAAGGTAGCCAGTCGACGATACGTTGAGGATGCTCCTTAAGAAAAGGCCAAACCTGAGCTATTTGCGCTTGATTTGTGGTTAGCATTCGATGAGTAGTTTGTACCGCTTTTGGCATTGAAGTGGAGCCGGAAGTGAATAATAGTTTTGCCAGCGTATCGGTGGTTACTTTAGCTTTGGCCGCTTCTAGGTCTATACTGTTATCTCCTTTTTTGAGGCCCTCCATTGTATAAGCCCCTTGGCCATGAGCGACGATAACCGGAAGATTACTGAGCAAGGTACAATTGAGCGCAGCAGAAAATTTTTGGCTATCTTCAACAAATATTGCCTTGGGCTGAATCACAGACAGTGCATGTTGTAACTTATCATGGGCCGCAGTAACTAACGAATATTGTTCGGCAACAGCAACAAATGGAATTCCTACATATTGTGCGGCCAGCACCAACAAAGCATGATTAATCGATTTGCCAGATAACAACATGAGCGGTTGACTTACTCCAAGCCCCATTCCAAGCAAAGACTCAGCTAACACTTTGACAGTATCTAAAGTCTCGCCGTAGGTTAGCGAACGCCATCCATCGCCGGAGCGTTCAGCAATAAAAACACTATCGCATTTCACTAACCCCCAATGGTCAAGCCAGTCCGCGGTTCGACTGACTGCGGAAGTTAGCTCATAGGGCGATGCCAGAATTAACGCGCCATCATCTCTAGATGTAACAATCGCTTTCTGCGGCAGAAAAACCTCGGCCATTCCTATTCTTCCTCTATACGATGTTTTAACTATTAAAGTACTAACTTTAAGAAAACGTGTTTATAACTGAATCAGAGCTGTGCTCTGGCCAATAAAATTTGAACGGATTTTCACTCAACATTTTTTCGTCCGAGTGAAGTAATGCCAGTCGGTCCCCTAAAATGTGAAATCGAAGTGGTTTCAAACTAAGATCCTGATTGAATTATTAACTAAACTTTGGGAAGACCTCGGGTTAAGTAGGACAGTCATCTATAACTCATCAACGACTATCACTTGTTACTACAAAGGCAAACCAATGTAGTTTTCGGCAATACAAGTCTGCGCCGCTTCACTGTGGGCAATATAATCCAACTCAGCGACCTGCATTGCACGTTCAAAAGCACCATCTTCTGGAAAACGATGCATTAACTTGGTTAACGACCAGCTAAACCGCTCCGACTTCCATACCCTGGCCAACGCTCTTTTGGTATAATCTTTTAAGACACTTTCTTCTTTGCGATTAAAATAAGCTATCATAGCCTCAGCCAAATAGGCGACATCTGATGCGGCCAAATTAAGGCCTTTTGCTCCGGTAGGCGGCACAATATGGGCACTATCTCCGGCAAGAAACAAACGTCCATATTGCATGGTTTCAAATACAAATGAACGCAGCGGTGCAATTGACTTTTCAATGGATGGACCACGTATGATATTAGCAGCTACTTCTGAGCCCAGCCTCACAGTGATTTCATCCCAAATGCGCTCGTCTGACCAATCGTCTATCTTTTCGCTTAACGGCACATCAATATAATAACGGCTACGTGTATTCGAGCGCATTGATGCTAGCGCAAAACCACGCTCATGACTGGCATAGATCAATTCATGATTACACGGAGCGACATCAGCTAGAATACCCAACCATCCAAAAGGGTAAGCTCGCTCAAAAGAGACAGAGCTTGCTTTAGGAATCGCCTGCCGAGACGGGCCATGATAGCCATCACAGCCGGCTATCAGCTGTGAATCTATCCGTTGCTCCTTGCCTTCTTTTATATAACTTACATAGGGTGAGTCACTATCGATATTATGAAGGGCAACATCAGTCGCTTCATAAATAATCTCAAGATTTCGGTCCTGCGCGCAATCCATCAGATCCTGAGTCACCTCTGTCTGCCCGTAAACCATGACTGTTTCACCGGTAAGCCGTTCAATGTTTATATGAATTAGATTTTCGTCACAAGCAAGATTAAAGCCACTGTGTGTTAACCCTTCCGCATGAAGACGCTGGTTTATTCCCAAACGATCAAGCAATTTGACAGTTCCTTTTTCCAGTACACCAGCGCGAATTCGAGACAGCACATGTTGTTGCGTACTTTTCTCTAAAATAACAACCCTAATCCCTTCCGCATGCAACAAATGGCCTAATAACAAACCTGCGGGGCCACAACCAATAATAGTAACTTGCGTCTTCATGATCTAAGACCTCTCTCAAGCTCACCGAGTATTTGGTAACAGGGTAAAACGTGGGCAACGGAACTATTCGGCTCCCTGCCTTCTCGGATCGCTGCCACAAACTCCCGATCCTGAAGCTCAATACCATTCATCGACACATCAACTTGAGAAACATCAACTGACTCTTCTTTACCTGTCACTAAATCATCATAGCGTGCCAGATAGGTGCCCTTGTCACAGATGTATCGAAAGAAGCTGCCTAGCGGGCCGTCATTGTTAAAGCTCAACGATAAGGTACAAATCGCGTTACTTTCACTTTTCAACTGAATCGACATATCCATTGCGATGCCCAACTCAGGGTGCTCCGGGCCTTGCAAAATATTTGCATCAACAATTCGACCCGCCTGATAGGCAAACAAATCAATCGTATGCGCCGCATGATGCCAGAGTAGATGATCGGTCCAACTACGAGGTTCACCTTTTGCGTTAATATTTTTTCGACGAAAAAAATAGGTTTGCACATCGAGTTGCTGGACGCTTAATTCACCTGCCTGGATTTTTTTGTGTAGGTATTGATGGCTAGGATTAAAACGACGCGTATGTCCCACCATGCACACCAGACCTGTTTCCTGTTGCTTGGAGAGTACGGCCTGACTATCCGCCCAACTGTCGGCAAGAGGGATTTCAACTTCAACATGTTTACCTGCATTCATTGCCGCAATCGCCTGCTTTGCGTGCATATGTGTAGGCGTTGCAAGTATCACAGCATCGATGTCATTTCGCGCTAGCATGGCGTCATAATCGGTAGTGACAAAACCAATACCATATTCATTGGCCAGTGCCTGTGTCGATTCCAAATCGCGGCCAACTAAGGCAACAACCTCTACGCCATCAATATTCTGCAAACCATCTAGGTGCTTTTGACCAAAAGCACCTCCTCCCGCCAGCGCTATCCTCATAGTATTTTTTTCTCCTCTGGACGTAACACAAGATGACCGACTGCGGTGTTCGATGCCGGCACCCAATAGTGCCGGTGCATTTGCTTAGTCGAATCCCCCAATGCGCCCCGCATAATCAACCACATCAACATTTCGATGCCCTCGGAGCCGGTCTCACGTAAATACTCAACATGGGGAATGTGGCGCAAAGTATCATCGGCACCCGAAAGACCATCAAGAAAACGTTTATCCCAATCCTGATTAATCAAACCGGCTCGTGGACCTTGGAGCTGATGGCTCATGCCACCGGTGCCCCAGATTTGAACATTGAGGTTTTCAGGAAAGCTGGCTACTGCCCTCGCGATCGCTTCACCCAACGCCCAACATCGATTGCCAGTGGGTGGGGGATAAGTAACGACATTTACAGCAATGGGTACAACTTTTACCGGCCACACATCAGGTCGGCCAAACATTAGTGATAACGGCACCGTCAAACCGTGATCAACATCCATTTTATTGATAATTGTCATATCAAACTCATCCAGCACACAACTCTGCGCGATGTGCCAGGCAAGATCGGGATGCCCAATAATATCCGGTACAGGTCTAGCCCCCCAACCTTCGTCAGCGGGCTTAAATTGCTCGGCACAGCCTATGGCAAAAGTAGGGATAATGTTCATATCAAAAGCAGACGCATGATCGTTGTAGACCAAAATCACAACATCAATTTTTTCTTCAGAAATCCACTTTTTAGTCCATTGATAACCTTTAAAAACCGGTTGCCAATAGTCCTCATGAGCTTTCCCTTGATCAAGGGCTGCACCAATTGCTGGGATATGGCTGGTCCCAATACCTGCTGTAATTCTCGCCATTAGTATTTACCCTTTATCGAACGCAGTCCTTCAGGCAAACGTCCGCCAGACTGCATCATTGCCTGGTATTCCTCCACAGCCATACCTGTCATGGTGCTAACGGCTTGAACGAAGCTTAAGCCATCGGTAGCGAATACTTTGGCCAGAAAATAAATGTTTCCACCTAACTCAAGCGCTCGATTGTAATTACGGTCCAAAATAGCTTGCTTCTGATCACCAGACATAGGCCAAGCCTCAAGATAGGCTTGCTCATCGCTCTTCCAGCGTTCGCGATTTTCGGCCGCCATGAGACTCATACAGAATTGATTGAGCCAATAGCCCTGACGAGCTCGCTGCGCGGTAAATACACAAGTGCCCGGTATATCATCAAATTGAGCTAAATGCTTATGGATGTCGATATACACTTTCGTTTCCCTTGATAGATGACGCTAAATACTATTTGAGCAGCCTATTCGCCATCATTAAGAAATCGCTATCAGTTATTATTTCCATCACTGACCATCTCCTAATAAATACAATATTCGTCTTATGGTAAATTGCAGCTCTTACAGCTCTGTGTGCTTACCCAACTTCCAACCACTCTTCTCTAGCGTATTTATTGCAAAGTCTTTGGGGGTATCCTCTAATTCGGTGCCCATGCTGTCATTCCATCTATTTAAAAACCCCATTAGTGCCACCTCTGCCAATAACTCAACAATAGCATCATCAGAATAATGGCGTTTTAGCTCCGACGAAATTTCATCATCAACCGCATTGGGCACCGAGGCCGCAGCCAGCGCAAAATCTAAAGCGGCTCTTTCGGCATCACTAAAAAGCGGGCTAGTTTTGTATTCCCACATTGCTTCAACTTTCTCTTCATCGGCACCAAATCGTTTCGACCCCAGAGCAAGGTGAGCCTGGCAGTAGCGACAGCCCGACGCGACGCTGGCCATGTAACCAACCATCCGCTTTAGCTGATTATCAATGTGCACCGGCGTAGTCACCGCTATATTCAACTCGATAAACGCTTTGGCAATTTCCGGCCGCCGCTGCATAGTAAGAACACTATTGGGGGTAAATCCCAGCGGCCCCTGAAAAAACTCAGATAATACTTGTACCTCCGGATCGTTATCCGGCGATAACGGTTTAACGAGGGGCATAATTTTCTCCTAAGAGGTAAAGTCAACAAATTAAATTTGGTAGCTGGAAAATAGCCAGCCTTCTTGACAGAAGAATAATGATCAGACGAAAAAATACATATTCGCAACGAAAAAATTTATATTCATAGCCAAGAAATATAAATCTATAAGTGGTCTTTGGGAGGAAAAAAACTGGCGGTAGGGGTCAACGTCCGCCGCGGCGCACTTCTTTTGGGGTCAGCCCGAAATGTCTTTTAAAGGCGTTAGAGAAGTTACTCTGGTATTCATAGCCAACTGCCATAGCAACATGAGTGACGCTCATATCAGTCTTTGACAACATTTCATTAGCTTTGCCCATCCGCAACCCATGCAGGTAGTCGGACATGGTAACCCCAAACAAATGCTTGAACCCAGCGGCCAGTTTGGTTTCGTTCATCCCCAAAGAATGGGCCAGTTCGATAAATGGAATACTCTCCGATATACTTCGGTCTAGGATAGCTCGGGCTTCATGAATTCTACTAATATCATTTTTGTTTAGGCGTAATGTCGGTGAATCTGCCTTCATCAGACTCTTGATTCCCTGAAGAAAGTAGTAAAGCAACTCCGCTCCTTTTGCCTCAATGAAGAGGCTACCCATAGAGTCCTCATCTTCAAACTCCAGTAATGACTTAGCCGCCTGTAGCATCTCGCTCGAAAGGGGCAGCGCCATATAGAAGAACTCCTTTTTTTCACTCATTGCATTTTCCATAAGAAGCAAAGGCAGATCACTGGAGGTCAATCCTAACCGGGAAATTATCGTGGGCAAATCGCAAAACAGAGTAACTGATATTTCCCTCTCTCCAATGAAACTGTTGATGGTTTTACTGATGCCCTTAGGCTGCATCAAGGCAGCTGCAGAATAGTCCATGACTTCGAATTGTTCTCCACTGGAAACCGAATAAAGACTGGTGCCAGCCAACCGAATTTGGAATTTTAGTAGATCAACGCCCTCATCAGCTACTGCTTCGTCATTAAGAACAGACAAATCACCGTATGCCATATGTACACCATCTATAACCGCAGCAATAGAGGCCTTGCCTTTGGTATAATAAGATGTTGGCTCTACGCGTATGACTTCTCCTTGGTCTTCACCAACGTATGCAATTGAAAAGTTCTCATGTGCCCATTCTGGAAGCTTATTCAATGCGCTCTCCTTAGATGGTTAACGAATTGTACGTCGTCACAGCTAGTCGAACCATTCGCAGACTAATTAAAGTGGCGGTTTAGCTCATCAAGTTGTGTGTTCGTTAAAGATCATAATGGTTTTTCCTCCCAAAGGCGATGGGGTCCAGTTCAATCCGGTCCTTTTGGCTTAATACAGTCTCTTCTCTCCCGTAGCACACGTCAGCCGGCATTAGATTGTCGATCGATAAAGATAGTGATAGAACTTAAACGACCCATACATGACCACATATACTGGCCTGTATGGGTATTTACTAGGTACTTAGTTTTGCGAAGCGCCTCCTAAATCGCTTGTTTGATGGAGCCGGCGGGAACTGTACTTAGATTGTAAGCTATTGATTAGTAATGATATGTTTATATAGTATATCCTTCTGTGTTACTTCTTGTGT
>ERZ807291.1846-NODE-1846-length-33471-cov-21.434552_pt1 | contig 33471 bp, 30 predicted proteins | sample MGYA00521257_ERZ807291 | MGnify/ENA primary metagenome ERZ807291 (study PRJEB31413, sample SAMN03169783) | marine metagenome | biome: Marine; feature: Water; material: Subsurface seawater | place: North Sea | collected 2011-04-28 | depth 1 m m ...
GCTGGCCAAATGGCTGTAGCATTGGTGACTATGAATCGTGTAAACGATCCTCGATATCCAAATACAATTTGTGAAGTTGTTATGGAAGGTCCAACTCGTACTTCATGGGTGGATAAATCAAAAGAATATCCGATCAAACACCGCTGCCAGTTCAGCTGGTATTGTGATGGGTTGTCCGATACTGTAAAAGACTTTGATACCTTTATCAAAATCACTAAACTTGCAGATATTATTATTACTCAATTAGTAGTAGATATTACAGATGGCGCAACTCACTATCATGCTGACTATGTTAAACCAAGCTGGGCTGCTACAAAAACACGTACAACTAAAATTGACGATCACATATTTTATAGATGGGAAAAATAATGCTTGATACAAAAACATTTTCAATGATTATTGAGAGGGTGGTTAATGATTTAAACATTCCATACATGGATGCTATATGCTGGTATTGTGATAAGAATGAAATTGAAGTTGAAACAGCTGCAAAGTTGGTCAACTCTAAAATCAAAGAAATTGTTGCTCTTGAAGCGAGTCAATTAAATCTCATGAAAGAAAAAATTAACAGTCTGCCAGTATGATTATGTATGATGTAAATGAAGGATTTAATGCGTATAAAACTTACCTTGCTCTCAAGCAACACTTTACGAGTAGCTACGACTACTTCAAATACAATGGTAAGGTTAGAGCAAATATTGAATCTTTTTTAAAAAGAAAAGATAAGTTTTTCTTTCGGAAGCTTCAAAAGAAATATGATAAGAATGAACTGGTCGAATTTTTTGTAAGCAACTTTATAGTGAGTGGGGACAACTGGATTGGTAGTCTAGTCTCACAAGAAAGCGAACAGAACTATGCGTTATGGCGAAAAAATAAAGAGTCTATTAGTTATAACTATCGTAATGAGTTATCCCTGCTTTATGATTATTGCCTTTCAAATGATATACCATGCAATCAACTTGTATTGGTAGAAGACGGTAATCACCCTGTTTTACTTCGATTGCTTCTACAAAACAAGATTAGTTTAGAAACAATTATTATCCTTGATGATATTCTTCGCTTCACTCGTTATTGGAATGTGAAGTTGGATGATATTATCTGGGACGAGAAAAAAAAATTAATATATAAGTATAGATCATTTATTGAATATGATCTTGATAAATGTAAACAGATAACGAAGGAAATATTACTATGAAAATTATTATTTCAGCATTTTTAATTGCTATGCTGAGTGCTTGTGGATTCACTCCCACATACAAAAAAGGTGAAGCTAACTACGAATTTGTTGGTTGCAATGTCGTATCTACAAATCCAGCGTCGGATGGAAGTAGAGCCTTTATAGGCCCTATGTTTCCATTGCATGTTGGCGATACCTTTTACTTTAAACAAGTAAATGATGACTTGACAGTATCCCCAGTAGCAACGGGAAGTTATTGTGAATAATGAAGTTGAAAGCTATGTGGGCGAGTTAAGAGAACTCCGAGAGCGTGTTAAAGACCTTGAAGTTCGACTTAACTTACCAAACAACGAAACATTTTTTTATAATATTTTGAAAGAAAGAGGAAAAAAAGATTGACATTTAAGACTAAGTATAGTATGTTTAATATAGTGATTATGAGTTAATGTGGACAAATCGAAATACAACGTAATACAATACATAAGGATACAAAAAATATGACTACATCTTTCGCTGACCTCAAGCGGTCTTCTAAATCTACCTACGACAAACTCATTGAAGAAACAAATAAACTTCAGTCTAACAACCAAGGTAAGAGTGGAGCCGATACACGGTTCTGGCAACCTGAAGTTGATAAGGCTGGTAACGGTTATGCTGTCTTTCGTTTCCTTCCTGCACCAAAGGGTGAGGATATTCCATGGGTTCGGTTATTCTCTCATGGTTTTCAAGGTCCAGGCGGCTGGTACATTGAGAACTCTCTTTCCACATTAAACGAGCAGGATCCAGTCGGTGAGTATAATTCTACTCTCTGGAATCGTGGTGATGAAGCTGGTAAGGAACAGGCTCGTAAGCAGAAGAGGCGCTTGAGCTATATTGCTAACATCTATATGGTTAAAGATCCATCTCACCCTGAGAATGAAGGTAAAGTATTCCTTTATAAGTTTGGTAAGAAGATCTTTGATAAGATTAACGAGAGCATGGCTCCTGAGTTTGAAGATGAATCACCAGTAAACCCATTTGATATGTGGGAAGGTGCTAACTTCAAAATGAAGATTCGGAATGTTGAAGGTTATCGTAACTATGACAAGTCTGAATTTGATTCAGCATCAGTTCTTTCTGAAGATGATGATGTGCTAGAAAAGGTTTGGTCTTCAGAATATTCCCTTCAGGAATTTGTAGATCGAAAGAACTTCAAGAGCTATACAGAGTTACAAGCTCGACTCAATCGTGTTCTTGGAGCAACCGCAGTATCTTCTACTGCATCTGAGATTGACGAGGACGTTGTTATGGAGTCTCCTGTAGTAACTCGTCAAGCTCCTGCGCCAAAGGCAAAAGAAGACGAAGTGCCTTGGGGTGAAGAGTCGTCTGATGATAGCCTAGATTTCTTTAAGAAGCTGGCTGAAGACGACTAAACAAAAGCACAATACTTTTGGAAGGGGGATCCATGTGGTCCCCCTTTTTTATTCATCATACATCCAGTTTGGATCTGGAATTGATCTTAAAGATGGACCAAGAAGTGTAGTGCCATTATTATTATTAATTGTATCGCCATTACCAGCTTGAATGACAACAGGTGCTGCCTGACCTCTACTTTGTTCTCTGTTTTGAGCAACATCTTGTGTATCTGCTGCTAACTGTGCACCTGTTGGATTATTCATACCTAATTGTTCTCTGAGCGCAGCCGCTTCTTTTGCTTTCTCTGCACGATACTCCTCATTTGATTTAAATGAGAGTATACCAGCTTCGCCCGTTCTTGACTCTTCTTCAAGATCAGCTAATTTTTTTTCTTGTAATGTTTGTTCGCTAACTTTACCAAGTCCAAGCATTCCAAGAAGTTTATTTCCTCCAGGAATTTTTTCAGCAATCCACAACTTTATTGCTTCAAACATTTCTTTAACTTTTGCAACAATCCATTCTGTAAAACCAGACTCACCACTCATTAATTTTGTAAATGTGTCAGCAAAACTGAAACTATCGAGCGTTTTTTCAAATTCTTCAAAACCAAGTTTGCCTGCAAACCAACCAATAATTTTTTTAAGCAAATCTAATGGTACGTTTATTAAGCCATTGATGAGAGCAATTCCACCCTCTTTCAATCCTTCAATTATACCGCCTTCTTTAAATCCATCAATGAAACCACTAACAAAATCAAACAAAGCAAATAGAGCTAATGTGAAAGGACCACCAATCCATCTTCCTAGTGTTTTAAGTACAGTTGTTACTGGAGATAAAAAGTTTTTAGCTGTTATTAGTGCTTTTCCAATTTTATCCATATACGGTGATAATACAGCACCAACAGACTTAAAAAAATCTATTACTGGATCAAAGAATGAAATAAATTTTGTTCCCGCATTTTTGGCTGTAGTAAACATCGATCCAATTTTTTGACCTACTTTATCAAAAAAATCTATTACTGGATCAAAATTACGTATGAAAGTGTTAAACCCATCACGAATAAGACCTGCAAATGCGCCAATTTTACCACCAATAGTTTTAAATTCTTTAAATAAAATAGGCGCTGAAACTGCCCCTTTGACTATCGTACCAATTTTAGTAAAGCCTCTTACAATGTCGTCTGAAAAAGTCTGTATTGGTTTTAATAATTTATCAACACCACCTTTTATAGCGGTAAATAATTTATTAATAGGTTTCATAATAGTATCAGTAAGCGGTTTTATTTTTTTAAGAAAATCAGCACCCATTGTTTTAAATGGTGTAAAAAGATTCCGTATAAAGGTACCAATGCTTTTTGCAAATCCAGTAATGCTTTTTAGTGTTTTTGGAAGCATCACTGCTCTAATATATTTGTCAAGCTCATTTGCCCATAAAGTAAGTGCTATAAATGCTCCAGCAAATAAGTCTTTAACGCCAAGCGTCATTTCTTCTTCAACGCCTTGGACGCTACCTGAAGCTGAAGCTACAGGAGTATCTTCATCTTTTTTGTCCATAACTAAAAGAAGTTTTTGAAACAATTTTGCCTGACCATCAACCAACTCTTTAGTCAAATCGACAAGGGTTGCTAACAAATCCCCATGCTGATCTTGTTGAGAAAACGCATCCTTCAACATTGGTGAATTATTATTGCCAGCCAAAGCTAATTGTGGTACAGCCATTATTGTTTTTCCAGTCTTTCTTTTTCTTCTTTTAACCAAGCAAGCAACAAGCTAATATAAATTTCTCTTTCAAATGGAATCATTTCTTCTAACTCAGTCAACGAATATTTGTGGTGTTGCATTAAACTAAAATTCGTATGATATATGTTAATCAGTGAATTATGACTGAGCGCTAGGTAAAAAAACTTTGCATACCTTCTATCTTTACAGTTTCAGTCTCTCCACACTCTGGGCACGTATATGTAATATTATGTGCCAGTTTTGGTAACGTATTAAAAAATTCCACAATTTTTTCAAAGTTGTCTTTTGTTAAGTTCTCAATAAACTCTCTTGCTTCTTCTTTAGTAAAATCTTCATATACATTATCAGTATCATAAAAAAGTTCAATACAGTCACATACAATATCCAATAATTGTTCGATTTCATTTTTGCTCTTTTTTGTTTTAAAAAGCATAGATGTTTTTGGATCAAGCAATTTAATACCAATACCACCTTCAATCTCAATAGTGTTATTGTGTTTCTCGTTAAACTCTATTTCAATATCATCAATATTCACTTGAACTTTTGTAGAATGCGAACACTTATCGAGATATTCTTTATTCATATGACTTAATGATAGATCAATTTTCTCACCGACGGATTTAGCCCTCAATTTTAAAAACAAGAATTCTAAATCATATGACGTGTACTTTTTATTATCAACATTAGGTGTTAACACGCATGAGTCAAGAATACTCATTACTGCATTATAAATATCTTTCTCTTCGCCGCTCTCTAGAGCCATATAGAGAATTTTTTCTTCTTTAACAAGGAATGGTCTAAATTTAATTGGTTCCTTTGTAGAAGGTATCTCTGTTTCAAACTCAGGGGTAACTAGTTTTGGTAAAGCCATAGTATAAACTCCATATTATATTAAAATATTTTTGGTAATCCTGTAAAACTAACTCCAGATTTCTTACTGAGACTCGACATTAATTTTCTTGGATTTAATTGTGTCTTAGCTTGGTTTTTAATACCTGCGATACTAAATGGTAAATTTAAACCTCCAGCAATTTGTAGCCCATCTCTTCCAATTCGTAATTGTGTTCCAAGCTGCGATTGATTTCGCTCTTCAAAATATCGAAACGCAATAGTAACATTCATTACTTGTACTTCAGAACCATTAGCCCAACTCAACGAAAGAGGATTAATAACGAGCGGATAAGCATCAATCAAATCTACTGCATACGTCTTAAACCCTTGCTGGTCCAACTGATAAATTGTAATACCTTTTTTAGCAACATAATTATCATAATAACCAATATTAAATTGATTCTTTCTTTGATCGGCATCTAGATCAGGGTTACGATGAAACCCACCAATTAAATCTTGCCAACGCATAAAGAACTCGCGCTCGCGAAGATCTGGGCTGCAAATAATACCAAGAGGCGTATCAACATAGTTAACACCACCACCAATTTTATATGGTACACCGTACTCTGCATAACTAATAGCTTCAACATTACGTTGCGGAAGTTCAGCAGTATTAACTCTAAACATTAATGAGCTTGATAATCCAAAAGAACTACCAACTTTTGAAAGAATGTCACCACCAATCTCAACTTCAAAGTCGCTTGGTCTAGCGAAACCAACACTATGCATTTCAGCAGTAAATGAATCGATATCAAAAGCCATCTTATCGTCCTTTTTTTATTTCAGCACGACTATCTCTCCAGACCCGAGACTTTGATGCTTTTTCGAAATTCTCTAGTGGTAAGAATAAAGCCATGTCCCAATCTGTTGAAGATATCTCTAGAAATCTACTTCTTACGTGTTCATTCAGATACATTTTAAATGTTGGTCTGAATACTTTGCTTATACCTTTAAGGATCTGATAGCTGATCTTTAGTTTTGTTCCCTCATCATACTTTGTATTTGATGATAGGTCATATAGAGCATCCATAAGTTTAGCTCTGAGTGGTAGAGGTAAGTAATGCATGTTAATACCATGGAAACCCCCATCAACATTCTGAACTTTAAATATGAGTGGAAATCTATCGTAATATGGTAGCGTCTTTTTATGCTTTGGATCATATGTGAAAAAATACATTTTACCGACAGTAGCACGGTTCTTTAATTGTGTACGATCTTCTTTCATTAACGCAGTAGGAGTTATTGATACTTTTTTGGCAGTATCCCGAAACCACGTTCGTGCAGATTGTGTCCGCGCGGGGATCTGTCCTTGACGAACACCCTGCGCTAAAATCTTGTCGAATACGTATGCTGGCAAAGTAAAACTCCTTTTTATTATTTATAATCGAAAAAAAGGTTGACATAGATAATGATTGTAGTTATAATAGGTCTTGTACCTCATTGATACTATTAGCTTACTTAATTCCAAGCTCGTGTTCAGTAAAGATTACAAACTTATAATTACGATCCTTACACCACTCTACTGCGTAGTCCCATTTGCTAATGTTGACTGCATACGTTTTAACCTCGTTAATATATCGTTTGGTAATTCGCTTTTGCTTCTTAGGTTCTTTTGTTTGGATGGCAGGTTTTACTTCGACAATCCATTCTTCTATAATGTTGTCAGCATTCCTTACTTTAACATAAAAATCAGGATAATAACGATGGCGACGATTGTCTACTGGACTTATATATGGGATTACATACTCTTCCGAAGACCATTTGAGAACTGTTGATGTATGATCACACCAAACACAGAACTTCCGTTCCCATGAACTGCGACACACTATACCTGTGGGATCGCCTTTATATTTGGACGGATTCACAGGATTATATTTACTTCTTTGCGCAACCATTATAAATATATAAAACCAGTATAAGTTAAGCTAAGGATATTTATATATGTCGGAACCAGACCCAAAACTAGATGCTGTTGATCCAAAGGTGCCAAACGATGCATTTCAAAGGTCTGTTCAGCCAGGTCAACAAAATATAAAGAAAATATTAAAATTTCCTTTTAACTTAGATGAAACAGATCACTGGGTAGTTTTCAATGCTGCTAAACCAAAACTATTTAAAGCAGAAGAATTTTCAAAAAAGGAGATTTTGACAAAAATCTTTCTTCCTATGCCAGCTAATATTGGTACTGCATATGAGCAGAAGTATAATACAGAAGCAATTGGAATCAAAGGCTCGTTGGCAGCTGGAGCTTCTGGTATTTTAAGTTCAGGTAGCGTTTCTTCTATTGTTGACAAAATGTCATCTATAACTAAAGGTGATATTGCTGATGCGACTAACACCTTGGCGTTTGAATTTGTTGAAGGAACTGCAAATGCAGGTGGTCTTGGTAATGCATTTAAAGGAGCAGTTGCAGCGCAGGGAATATCTAAAAATCCATATATGGCAGTCATGTACGATCAGCCAAATATTAGATCACATCAGTTTCAGTGGAAGTTAATTGCACGTAATGAAAGAGACAGCTTAGTTCTAACAGATATTGTAAGAGCATTTAAATGGTATAGCTCTCCAGGCGTAAATCAAAAAAACCCACATTTCCTTGATTACCCAGAGCAGTTTGATATTGATTTTAGACACGATAAACATGTACATAATATTGGTCCATCTGTATTAACGTCGCTTAATGTACAATATCATGCAGAAGGAAAACCATTATATTATAACGTCACGGCAACAGAAAAAGCACCTGTTTCTATAAACATTACTGCTTCTTTCCAAGAAGTTACAATTGTCACGAAGCAAACAATTGATCAATTTAATAGGTAATATAAATGGCATTCTTTTTTAAGAACAATCCTCAAGTTTCATACGACGTTCAGAAGAATGGTATTCCTCGTACTGTTCAAAATCCACTTGTTCGTTTCAAATTGCAAGAAATATTAAAAAATAGAACAGCGATATATTATACACACGATATTACTGAAGGTCAATCTGTAGAATTTATTGCTGATAGATACTATGGAGACTCTACACTTGATTGGGTAATCTATATTACAAACGATATTATAGATCCTCAATATGACTTGCCTTTAGACTACCAAGAGTTTGTTGCGTTTGTACGTTCAAAATATGGTTCTACAGAGTCTGCCTTAAATACAGTCCATCATTATGAGCATATTATCCAAACACAATCTGTTTTGTTTGACGGTACTATCGTTCCAGAAAAAACAATTACTGTTGACCTAACAACATACAATAGCTTGGTAGCAACTGATCGTCGCGAAGTATCAAACTTTACGTATGAAGAAAAATTAAATGACTCTAAAAGAACAATTAAAGTTCTTCATGCTGATTACGTCGTTGATTTAATAAATGAAGCAGAGAGCATTTTTGAATAATGGCTGCAACGCTAACATATAGCCCAACAGACTTAGAATTAAAGTCTTGTATTCTCTATAACTATAATGGAGAAGCATTGGACATTCGCAATATAATGTTGGAGTTCAACATCTATCATAGCGTTTTTGCTAATTCTACAAAAATAGATGTTGCTATTCTTGATGGTAATGGTCTTGTAGAAATATTTCCAATCATTGGTGAAGAAACTTTAGAAATAGAATTTAAAACACCTACTTTTGAAAAGTCATTAAAATATTATTTCCATATCTATAATGTGAGTGATAAAGACAGGTTTGAATCAAGATCCGATAAGTATGTTCTGCACGGATGTAGTCAAGAAACAATCAGTGATCATCGTAAATCTATTCCTAAATCTTATATTGACTTACCTGTTTCTACTATAATAAAATCAATATATAATAGCTATTTAAGACCAACAGCTGAAGAATATACAAATATTAAAAAGAATAAGACGCTTTCTATACAAGAAACAAACGATAACTTCTCTGTTGTGTTTCCAGATCATATAACACCGTTTAAGGCTATTAAATATCTTTGCGCAGAAGCACAGACGAAGAACGATCAAGAAGGTCTTGGTTCTAATTTTTACTTTTTTGAAAAAACAGATGGTTATTATTTTGAAACAGTTGACAGTATGTTGCTCAAGAAACCTTCGCATGATTTTTATTTTACATTAGCTTCTAGTGAAACGAGTGCAAATCAGGGCGAAAAAATTAACGAAGATCAAAAAATTACAAACTATGACTTCGTTCAGCAAGTTAACGTATTAAAAAATCTTAGTCGTGGAATGTATTCACACAACGTACAAACGATTGATACAATAACTAAAAGGTTTACTACTGATAATTTCTCATATAAGAATGATTCGAGTAAAGTAACACATATTGAAAACGATAAGAAAAAGTTAGATTATTCGTTTCTTTTATCAGAAGAGTCATTATTTGCAACTGATGCTGGGACCTCTGGCTCGTATTATATACAATCTAATATTGGTGAAAACTATAATAAACAACCATATCTATCAAATGCTACTAGCACAGACCCACAAATTCGTAACCCAAGAAGGCTGCAGAATTGGTTCAAGTATAACATATTGTCCAAGGCACAGTTATCTAATATTGTTTTAAGTATTACAGTTCCAGGTAATACAGGTATTGAAGTTGGTGATGTTGTAAATTTACATATACCTCAGTCTTCTGAGTTGCCTGAGTTATCAAAAAAATTAAATTTGTTATATGATAAAAAGTTTTTGGTTACCTCATTACGTCATACGTTTAACAAAAAGAATAATAAATTCTATACTATTTTTGAATGTAGAAAAGACACATATGCAAAGAAAGCGAAGAAGGTTGAATAATGAAAAATTTAGGTGAACAGTTTGTTTGGTGGTATGGTGTTGTAGAAGATCGCGCTGATCCTCTAGAGCTTGGTCGTGTTCGTGTACGCTGTTATGGTTGGCATACAGATAATTTAGATGATCTTCCAACAAAAGACCTGCCTTGGGCACAACCTATTCAAGATATAACGTCTGCTGCAATCAGTGGTATTGGTAAGAGCGCGACTGGTATAGTAGAAGGCACATGGGTTGTTGGGTTCTTTGCTGATGGAAAAGAAGCGCAGCGTCCAATCGTCATGGGTACTATGGCTGGTATTCCAACAGACATTGGTACTGATGGATTCAGTGATCCAAAAGGCAACTATCCAGCAATCGATAGTTTGTTCCAACCTGACACACCAAGACTTGCCAGAAACTCAAAGGTTGCTGAGTCTGATGCAACATTGATTGCAAAAAGAAACAACAAACTGAATGATGTTCCAACAGCAACAGCTCCACCAATTAAATCGATGCGAGATAATTATGGTCCAACAAACGAAAAAGCAGGATTTCTAAACGGTGCTGTTGGTCCAACAAAATCTAAAGACGCGGATTATGCTACTAACCGCCCAAAATGGAGCGAACCGAACGCAAGATATGGTGGCGAAGTTAAAGACAAGTATGCAAATCAAAAAGGCTCTTCTTATCCTTATAACCATGTTTATCGTTCTGAGTCTGGTCATGTATTTGAAGTTGATGATACTCCAGGCGTTGGCAGACTCCATCGTTATCACAATGCTGGCACATTTGAAGAGATTCAACCTGATGGCACTCGTGTAACAAAGGTTGTTGGTAAGAACTACGAAATCGTAATCAGCGATGAAAACATTTATATTCAAGGGCAGCAATCGATTACTGTTAAGGGTAATGCAAAGTTATATGTTCAAGGCGACCACTACACAGAAGTAAGTGGTAATCAGTATGTGACAGTTCGTGGTGACCGTGTTACAAAGATTCAAGGTAACGATTTGAAAGAGGTTCTTACAGACGAGAATACACAAATAAACGGCAATAAAACAATGCGTGTTTCTGGTGATAGAAGAACAACTGTTGATGGCTTCTATAATGAAACCATTGGTAAAAGTAACATTGTGAAAATTAAAAAGAGCGAAGAGAAGACTGTATTTGTCAATAGCTCAACAATGGTATCTGGAAATACATCATTCACTGCAGTTAAAAATACAGATATTGGTAGTGGTGGTAATTTATCAATTGCTTCTGGAGGAACATTCACTCTTAAATCAATAGGAGCTGCTACAATGTCGTTTGCTTCTACGTTCATTAAGCAAGTAACAGGTGTGGCAAGTCTAACGTATATTGGAAACTATTTCTCAAAGTATACAGCTGAAAGCCAGTTTGATCATAATGGAGATCATTGGTATCGAAAAGGGGCAGATAGACACGATAGACATGCTGCTGGTGTTGACTATGCATGTAGTGGTGATCCAGTTCGCTCTAGTACAAATGACTGTACTGACTTAACCCCACCAACACCTCCTGGAGTTTAAGATATGATTCCTGACTTATCAAAATGTGGTTTAAATTTAGATATATTAAATCTTGATGCTGCAAACAAAGCAATCAATGATGCCATGAAAGAGCTTTCTGGCGCGGCTGGTGGTATTGCTGGTAGTATTGCTAACTTACAATCACAGCTTGAAGGCGAGATGAATAAAGCTCTTGCTGAATTAGAAAATCTGATTCCAGAAATCAAAGCAGAGTTTCCTAATCTTCAAAAAGATATTGATGAGTTACTCAAATTGCTCACCGATCCATTTAAAGCATTAGAAATACAAAAGCAGATTGATAAAATTCGAGACACATTTGGCGACTCTGATTTTGATGTAGACGGTATTCTATCTGATATTACAAATGGTTTAAGTGATGTTGCTGGTGGATTATCTGAGTTTACTGGTGACATCACAAAAGCATTGGGCGACCTTGCAAGTACATTATCAAGTTTTGACCCATGTAAGTTAGTCCCAAATATGGATGCAGAACCACAGTATGACGATTTTGGTGATATTATTGGTTATGAATATAAAACAAAAGCATACGTACCAGATGCTCCAACAACAGATGCTGTTTCTCTTCTTCCTGACGAAGAAGCATTTGGTGATGATGAAGTTGTATTAAACGATATTGATGTTGTTTCAAAAGCAAAACCAACAGTAAAAACATTCAGTGATACCGTGACATCTGTGTTATCGGGTTTGGCTACACCAGTAGTTGATTTAATCCCTACTCCTGCAAAGACAGAATCTTTGACGTTGCCAGCAGTAATGGGTGGAGGTGAAATTAAGTTTAGAGATGTTGGTTCAGAACTTGCACTTGCTCCAACAGAACTCAAAGATACGTTGGATGTTCCAAAGTCAAAACTCATTGCAAACGCATACGCAAATGCACTCGCTGATGAAAGAAATGGTGGATTAAGTTCTGTACAGTTAGAACAAATAGATGCATTAAAATCATCACTTCCTATACAGTATAAAGCCGAAAAAGCAAGAGAAGCTGCTGGAATTGCATCAAATGTAAATGCAGTTGTAACCGAAAGATTTAGTAAAATTGCATTTAATGGAATTACTGGAGCTGCGGCTCAAACTGCTCAATCTGCTTTCTCAGCAGCAGATATTAATAAAATTAGTCTTGATGATTTATCTCCTAATGTTGCTACAAAAGTTGCAAAGTCATTAGGTGTATCATATATACCAAAGTTTCCATCAGTCAACGCTGGCGCAACAGTTGAATCTATTACTAATACAACGGCTAGTCTCAACGTACCAAGTAATGCGACTTCCCTCACTGGTGGTGAAGCAGACGATTTTGAGATGGAAGATGCACCAGACGGTATTGATGATGATAATGTTGCAGCAACTCAAGTTACTCCAATTGAATTTTCTGTTCAATCTACTATGTCAACAGCATTTGGTGCGTTACAAAAAGTGTTTACACCAGAAGGTAATAGAAGTCAACAAGAACTTGAAATCAGTTATGCCAAAACCGTTGTCAAGAAAAAGAAAGTAAAGCAGAGACAGTATGACGAGTTAATCAAAAAACTCACACCGCTTGAACAAGCTCAAGTGATTAATGGAAGAGAAGCTGCTCTTGGTGGTACAACTAAACTGCTTGAAGGTTTTGTTCGGAGTGGTACAGGCGTTACGGGTGGTAATTTTGCAAACGTTGTCCCTACTGGATTTAATGGTTCTGCTTCTGATTTACCAGGATCTTTCTCAAGAACAACTACTACAACTACAACATTGCCATCAGAGAGCACTGGTGATGTTGAAAAAGATGCAGAAATCTTTAGGCAAGGTATTGCTGGTATCTTTGGTTCTGGAAGCAAAGAAGCAAATGCAGCAAAAGAATCATTACCTGGAATTGTTTCGAGACTTAAACTTGACATGACGGCTGCTGCTACCGAAATGAAAATTGATTTAGATAATCTTGACAAACTTGAACCTGTTGAGTTTGAAGTAGATTTGGATGGTAGAATTATTATTACAGGCGATATCTCAAAGAGCGATTGCCCAAAACCATCTATTCCAGCAGATAAACCTATTGAAATTGTAACCGTTGCGGGTGAACAAGTCGTAGTTGAGTCAGAACCTGATCTTAACTCGTATAATTCTTATGAAGAATGGCAAGCAGATATTAAGAGACAAAGAGAAGCCTCTGGTGGTAGTATAACAAAACTACTTGGTTTTTGATTATAAATAATAAAAACAAAGAGAAGATATATGCCCGAACTTAAAGAACCAGTATTTAAAGATATACCACTGAGTTTTACAGCACATCCTATCACTGGTAATGTGAAAGCATTAGTCAACCGTGATGCTGTGAAGCAGAGTGTAAAAAATATTGTTCTCACTAACTTCTATGAGCGACCATATAATCCAACTTTTGGAGGAGATATTCTCTCACAGTTATTTGAGAATATGGATCCAATCACAGAATATAATATTGCAAAGAACATTCGAACAGCATTAGATAACTATGAACCAAGAGCAATAATTGATGACATAGTAAGTGATTTCAATCAAGATAATAATGCTATTAATGTCACAATTACATTTCGAATAAAAAATGATGCGCAACCAATTTCCGTCAATGTATTATTGGAAAGAGTAAGATAGATGGCAGCTAATTCAGCAATCAGTGTAACAAGTCTTGATTTTGATGCAATCAAAACATCAATGAAGACTTACATTCAAGCAAAGCCAGAGTTTACCGACTATAACTTTGAAGGCTCTACGATCAGTATGCTAATGGATCTCCTTGCATACAACACTTATCAAAACGCCTTTTACACAAGCATGATTGGTAACGAGATGTTCCTCGATTCCGCGCAGCTTCGTGATAGTGTAGCGTCAAGAGCAAAGATGCTTGACTATGTTCCTCGTTCTGCTCGTGGAGCAAGTACAACTCTTAATGTTACTATTACACCCACAGGCGCACCAAGCACTGTTACAGTTGCTAAGAACTCAGAGTTCTCTGCTACATTAGATGGTGAAATATATAAATTTGTCACACCACAAGCATATACATTGAGTTCAAATGATGACTACACAGGCGATATTACAATCACTGAAGGTCGTCCAGTAACACATCGTTTTACCGTGAGCACAAATGATCCTGTTCGATACATTCTTCCTAATGAAAATGTAGACACCACATCAATTACTGTTGATGTTCAAACAGCAGCCGACGATCAAAGCTCTGTTCGATATAATCTTGCAAGCGATATTACTCAGGTTCAAGCAAATAGCGCTGTGTACTTTTTACAAGAAGTTGAAGATAGTCAGTATGAAATTTATTTTGGTGATAATGTAATTGGTAAGACACCAGATGATAACAATATAGTTATTGCTAACTATCGTATTTGTAATGGTACGCTTGGCAATGATGTTAATTCTTTTACAAGCCCATCGACGCTCGGTGGATTTAGCGCGTTTACAACAATAGTTAATGCTCCTACGGCAGGTGGTTCTGACAACGAATCAATTGAATCAATTAAGTTCAATGCTCCTAAAAACTATGAGACACAAAACCGCGCAGTTCTTTCTGAAGATTATAAACGCATTATTCTTAGAGACAATGGCGATTTTCAATCAGTCAGTATATGGGGTGGTGAAGAGAATACACCTGCTGTTTATGGAAAGGTCTTTATTTCAATCAAGCCAGTCAATGGCTTTACTATTTCTTCTCAAAGAAAAACAGACATCAGAACACAGCTTAAAAAATACAATGTTCTCTCTATTGATCCAGAGTTTGTCGATGCTTCGTTCTTATATATTCAACCAACAGTTACTGTAAGATATAACTCGAACGCAACGACTCTTTCTGCCGTAGCAGTTCAAACCAAAGTAACTAACGCTATTGTTAATTTTGAAAACACAAAACTTGGTACGTTTGATAGCAATAGATTTAGATACTCGCAGTTTGTCCAAACCATTGATGCAGCAGACTCATCTATTGTGAGCAACCTTACATTAATTACAATTGAGAAAAGGTTTGTTCCTAGCTTAACAACAAGTTCAACGTATAATATTTCTTTTGGTAATTCATTACACAACCCTCATGCTGGTCACAAATTTACAATTAGTTCGAGCGCATTTACTTTTCAAAATCAAACTTCTTATTTTGACGATGATGGTAATGGAAACATTCGTATATACTATCTGTTGGATTCTACTAGAGTATACTTGTCTGAAACAGCAGGTACTGTAAATTACACAACAGGGGTCATTACTTTAAGTTCATTCCTTCCAAGCGCGTTTGTTGGTAGTTCTATTAGTATCTTCGCTAACCCAAAAAATAACGACGTTGATGCAGTTCGTAATCAAATACTATTGATTGCTGGCGCTACTGTTTCGGTTGTTGACGATACAACTACAGTAGTTGCTGCAAATACAGTGACGGCTACGACAACTGGCGTGACGACTGAAAATTCAAACTCTAGTATTTCACCAGTGGTGTATTAATAAATGTCTATAGATAAGAAAATTTCAACGCTCGTTGAGCAACAGTTCCCTCAGTTCGCACGAGATGATGGTCCAAACCTCGTTGCGTTTGTAAAAGCGTATTATGAGTGGACTGAACAAGCTAACAATGCTATTGAAGTTTCTAAAAATTTAATTAACTATCAAGACATCGACAACACATATGACAAATATCTAGAATATTTTCATCGTGAGATTATGGATAATATTCCAAGATCAACACTCGCTGATAGAAAAAAGCTGGCAAAACATGCTAAAGATATGCATCGTGCTCGAGGTTCTGAACTATCATATCGTCTTTTATTCCGTCTGCTCTACAACGAAGAAATAGACTTTTATTATCCAGGCGAAGACATGCTTCGTGCATCCGATGGTCGTTGGCTAATAGAAAAATCTGTTCGCATTGGATCTCCTCGTGTTGGAGTCACGACCGAATTTGACAATCAAAATATAGAAGGCTTGACGAGTGGCGCTACTGCTAAAGTAGATAAAATTATTGGTAGTATTTCAGGCGGCTCATTAGTTGATGAGTTATATTTACTTGATGTTGTTGGCGCTTTTCAAGATAACGAAAAGATTGCTCTTGTTAGTAATAATAGCATTTATGCAACAGTTGTAGCATTAAGTGGTCCACTTCAAGGCGTTGATATTCTTGAAGGAGGAGCATTTCATAGAGTAGATGATACTGTAAGTTTTACAAGCATATCAGGTTCTGGCGCTGAAGGTGCTGTAACAGCAACAAACGACCAAAGTGCTGTTCAATGGTCTATTGCTGATGGTGGGTCTGGTTATACAGCCGCTGCTACGATTACTATTACAGACAATGGTGGTGCTGAAACAGCGTTTACAATTGACAGTATTTCAGATACCGAAACTCTCAATATAATGACTAATACTATTGAGCCTGTGGCAAATGTTATTTTAAACACAGGTCCAGCGTTTGTATCAGCAGGAGCAAACACTGCATCAGTTGGAACTAATTTTGCAACCGCAAACGTAGCTTCTACATTAGCCTCTCTTGATTTTGAAACTGTTACAGTCGGAACAATTGCTTCAATTACTACTACAAATTATGGGTATGGATATTCCACTCTTCCAACTTCAGCGGTAGTACAAGAGAATGTTGTTCGTTCATTGCTACCCGATGGTAGCGGTGGCATTAAAGGTAACAATGCAAATATTGTTGCTGCAAATGTTCCTGGAGCAATTACTTCTGTTAATGTGTCTGGGTTTGGTGCAAACTATAATCGTGATGATCAAGTCACAATTAGTAATACAACAAGATCGGGTACACAGGCTGCTGAAAGTCATCCGTTTGTCTCTGGTGTCATAAGCTATCCAGGAAAGTATATTGATACAAAAGGTTGGTTGAGTTGGAATAACAAACTACAAGATAATCGTTATTATCAAGAGTTTTCGTATGAAATTAATTCTGATCAGGTTACAAATACATATCGCAAACTTGTAAATGATATTGTACATCCAGCTGGAACAAAGATGTTTGGTCGGTTACGTTTATTCTCCGAAGCCGAACCTCCTATTGTTACCACAGGATCAACTGAAGTTTCTTATAAAATACAAGCCGAACTTAATATCAATCTACCACAAGTCACGTTTATTAATACTGCTAATACGATACCAACAATTGAACGTATATCTATTCTACAGCCTACACTTGGTGCTATAGAAACAGATGTTTCTACTTTGGCGCTTGGTCGTGGATCAATTTCAATTAATTCAAATAACATTATTTTAGCTTACCAAGCTGTTGTTATCAATACATATGCGACGTTGGATATTGGTAGTCTCGGATCTCCAAAAGTACTAATTGGAAATGGTACATTCTTTACTTCAGATATACCAACAAGCAACACGAAGATAAAAATTGTAGATCGCAATGGTCCAACAGCAAATGGTGTATACTTTATCGATACCACTTCTTCAAATACATCGTCAACAATGAAAACATCATACTCTGCAGCAAGTCTAGCAAATGGTGTATTCTACTACAATACACAACAAAGTCATTCATACAGTATAGATGTTATAAACAGTGGTAGTTCAGCATACACACTCAGTGGTGTTGATCGTCTGGCTGGTGTAAGTGGTAATAATCAGACAATAACAGTAAATGTAGGTGACACAATTAATCTTGTTGTAAATGCTAGTGGTCATCCTCTGTATATTAAAACAACGGCTGGTACTGGTACTGGAGATCAAGTTACGACGCCTACCGCAACAAACCAAGGTGCACAAGTTGGAACTGTTACTTGGGTACCAAACACTGCTGGTACTTACTATTATCAATGTAGCAATCATGGCGTAATGGTTGGAACAGTATTGGTTAGAGCACAGGGCACTAAGTAATTTAAATAAGTGCCATTTAAACTATATAAATAAACTAAATAGAGATAGAATTATAAGGATTGATTAAAAATGCCAGGAATTGTAACTCGTCGTTTTAGACTTCACAATGCTGAACAATTTCAGGAAGCATTTGGTGAAGCAGCGTCAACAAATATGTATCTGTTTATTGCTCGTGTAACGGCATGGCCAGATGATAACAATCCCCCTACTCCAACAGATTCAGTTCAAGAAACTGAATACGATAGTTGGAAGAAAATGCTCGCTGCTAAGAGAGTCCAGAGCGCGGATGTAACATTTACAATTCCGCGTTATAATTGGACCTCTGGTAAAGTCTATCGTGAGTATAGTAATCTATCAACTACATTGCATGATGCACCAGCAAGTTCAAATGGTATGTATGTAGCAAGCGATACGTTTGATGTCTATAAATGTTTATTTAATAACAAAGGCGCTGCTTCAACAGTAGCACCAACTGGTACTTCTACATCTACACTTGTTACTGCCGATGGTTATCATTGGAAATATATGTATACGGTTGATGCTGGTAATGCTTTAAAGTTCCTTACAAATAGCTGGCAACCAGTCAAGACTCTAGCAGCTGATGATGGTTCCGCTCAGTGGGATGTTCAGGCTGCAGCCGCTAACGGTGCTATTAATATTATTGATGTTAATGCTCCTGGAAACAGTTATCTTACACAATCTGGAACGCTTGCCGCTGTTGCAGATGGTGACACAATGACACTTTCCGCTGGCGCGTCAGGAACGGATAATATCTATAATGGTTCTGCTCTGTATATTGCGTCTGGTCTTGGCTCTGGTCAAGTACGTGAAATCACGGATTATGTAGGAGCAACAAAAGTTGTTCAATTAAAGACTGTTTTCAGTACGACTCCTAATACTTCTTCAACGTATGCAATTGGACCTCTTGTTACAATTACAGGTGATGGCACGGGTGCTGCTGCTTATGCAAACGTTGTAATTGGTGGTGCTAATGGTAACACAGTCAATTATGTAAATATGATTTCAGTTGGTTCTGGTTACTCAGAAGCGACTATTGCAATCACTGCTAATACATCACATGGTTCTGGTGCTACTGCTACAGGATATGTTGCACCTCCAGGCGGTCATGGTTCAGATGCTATGAGTGAACTTGCTGGTCATAATGTTGTTCTCAATGTTCAACTCGATGGTTCTGAAGGCAACACATTCCCAATTGTCAACGACTTCCGTACACTCGGTATTCTTAAAGATCCGCTTCTTGCAAACGGTTCGATTGCATCTGGTACATCTTATGATGTAACAACAAAATTAACTGTTACGAGCGTATCAAATAGCGGTCGGTATACGGCTGATGAAACAATTACAGGCGGTACATCTGCCGCAACAGGTAAGTTTGTCAGCTTTGCAAATACAAACAGTGCAAACACTGCTGGTGTTGTTAGAGTGATTGATACAGATGGTACATTTACTACTGAAACAATTACAGGCGGGAGTTCTTCCGTTACTGCTACTGTTGCAAGTATTGCCGCAAATAGTTTACAGCCATATACAGGCGACGTACTATATACAGAGAATCGTGGTCCTATTGCGAGGGCAGACGATCAAATAGAAGATATCAAATTAATCGTGAAGTTCTAAGGAATCAATTGAATGGCTATTGCTAACACGAATTCTTTGTCAACTAACTTTAATGTTAGTCCATATTATGATGACTATAATGAAACAAAAAACTTTCATAGAGTATTATTTCGTCCTGGACTTGCAGTTCAAGCTCGTGAACTTACTCAAATGCAAACCATTCAGCAGAATCAGATTGATCGATTTGCCGAACATATCTTTGATGAAGGTAGTACTGTTCGTGGTTTAGAGATGAACTATGATAAAAATGTAAAATTTATCCGTGTTCGCGACAATGATCAAAACGCTGCTTCAGTAAACGTCTATTCTTTTATTGGTTCAACAATTACAGGCGGCACGTCTGGTGTTACAGCATATGTTATTGATGCTGCTGGTGGTGCTTCTGCTAACTACCCTGATACAAATACTCTTTATATTCGATATACTGGTTCAGGTTCTCTTGGAACAACAGCAGCATTTTTAAGTGCTGAAGTTCTTACATCAAACACCGCTCTATCTGCAAATGTAATTACCGCAAACTCATCGATACTTGCAACTGGTTCAGGTTCACGGATATCTTTTGGTGCTGGTGTAATTTATGCCAAAGACAACTTCATTCGAGTAGATGCTGCTAATACTATTGTTGGAAAGTATAGTTCAAATACAAGTCTTAAAATTGGTTATAATATTACCGAATCAATTGTAACATCTGCTTCTGATACTACACTTCTTGACCCAGCACAAGGTTCATATAACTATGCCGCTCCTGGTTCAGATCGTCTCAAACTGACTGCTACTGTTGCCACACTGTCATTGACAGCAAATAACGATACAAACTTTGTTGAGCGTATTCGTATTAAAAATGGTAATCCAGAATTAAAAGCAGACAAACCTACTTATTCTGTTATCGATGATTATATTGCTCGTCGTACATATGATGAGTCTGGCAATTATATCGTCAATGGTTTAACCGCACGAACTCGTGAACATCTCAACTCTGCTAACAATGGTGGTGTATATACATCTGCAAATGGTGGTGATGTAAATAAACTTTCGATTGATGTGTCTCCAGGCAAAGCATATATTCGTGGATTCGAAGTAGAAAATCTCGTAACAAGACATGTTGCGATTGATAAAGGTACTGATGTCAACTCGCCAGAAAATATTTCTATTCCTGCTAACTACGGCAACTATGTTGAAGTAGATGAATTGGTTGGCACGTGGGATATTAATGGTCAAGATAAAGTTGAATTATATAACACAGCAGTAAAAGCTATTTCTAATAACTCTTTCACTACTATTCTTCCAAGTACTCGTGGTACAAAAATTGGTGAAGCTCGTGTTCGTGCTGTACAATATAACAGTGGAACAAAAGGTGATAGTGCTGGCAAGTACAATATGTATTTGTATGACATTAATATGACAGCAAATAACTTCAGTAACGTTCGCTCTGTATTCTATAATGATGGAACTACTGATGGTATTGCTGATACGGTACTTGTTGCAAATACAGCGACTGTTAAAGAAACCGAGTTTAATCGTTCAATCTTTAACATCCCAGCATCAAATATTAAGACGTTGAGAGATACTGGCGGTAGTATTGATAACGAATTCCGTTTCCTTAGAGAATTCCCTATTACAATTTCTGCTGCAGGTCAAGTCACGATTACTACTGCTTCTGACGAACAGTATCCTTTCTCAACTGGTGTAATTAATAATACGCAAGAACGTGAGAACTTTACTATTACATTAGAGGCTGCAGCAAACACTGCTTCGGCACTTGAAACAACTGCTGCCCGTGCCGCTGGTGCAAATACAATTACTGGTCTTACAAGCGCAACTACCAAATACAATATTGGTGATGTTCTTAAACTACAAGGTGAAGCAAACACATATGTCGTTTCGTCAATTGTAGGTGCCACGAGTGTTAGAGTTCATGGTGCTGGAGAAGGTGCTGCTATCACTGGTGCAACAGTATTTAAAAACTTCAAGCCAGGGCAAGTTATTAGTCTAAATGGTGTCGGTGGTGATGCCGCTGCTCGTTCAGTTACAATTAACTCTACAACAAGCGCGACGTTTGACATTCAAGAAACATTAAATTCCACTGTCGCTGCCTCTGCTACTATTGAACTTAAAAAGGTCAACGGTAGAGAAAAAGCAAAAGTAATCAATAAAGATCGACTGGTACAAGTTAATGTTTCAGGTTCTGGTACGACATCTGGACCATGGAATCTTGGTATTAGTGATGGCTTTAAACTTAAAGAAGTTCGAGTAAAAACTGGCAACACAGTATTTACTAGCCTTACTGAAGGCACGGATGTAACAGATCAGTTTAATCTTGGTACAGGAATGAAAGATAACTATTATGATCATTCTAAATTAAAATTAAAACAAAACTCAACACATTCAGTGGCAAATGGTAATGTATATCTCGTAAAGTTTGATTACTTCACACATGATACATCTCAGGGTGTTGGTTACTTCTCAGTAGACTCTTATCCAATTGATGATGTAAACGGCGCTGCAAATACAAACGCTATTACAACTGGTGAGATTCCTGTTTATACATCTCCAACGACTGGTCTCCGTTATGACCTAAGAGATCAAATTGATATTCGTCCATTAATTGCGAATACTTGTGCTCCGACAACTTCATTGCCAAGCCCAGCAACTCCTGCTGTTTCAACATCAATTGTTGAGCCAAGTGGTGGTTTGAGGTTTATGGCTCCTAACGAGTCATTTACAACTGATTTCGACTACTATCTACCTCGTAAAGATAGAATTGCTATTACAGAAGAAGGTAGTTTTAGGGTTGTAAAAGGTGTGCCAGATTTAAATCCTCAAACACCTCAAGCTCCATCTGATGCTATGACGATTGCTATAGCAAATGTAAAACCATATCCTTCGCTTCCACAAGAAAATGCAAAACGTATTAGTACTGCTACTTCTCCTGCTGGTCGTGATGATTTGTCAATTAAAATTGATCCAGTTCGTACTCGCCGCTTCACAATGAGAGATATTCAAGGTCTTGAGCAACGTATTGACAACCTCGAATACTACACCTCTCTTTCATTACTTGAGTCTGACACAAAGTCGTTATTCCTTGCTGATAGCACTGGTGCTGATAGATTTAAAAATGGTATTATTGTAGATCAGTTTGTTGACTTTAGTTCTTCTGATTTCTATGACGAAGGATTTAAAGTTGCAATTGATAAACCAAATAAAGAACTTCGATCATCGTTTAATTTAAATGATGTTCAGCTAAACTTTATCAGTGCTGATTCGTCAAATGTGTCTGCTTCTTCTAAAGATACAACTGTTACTATTTCCTCATCATCTGCAGCATATACAATAGGTGAAACTGTAACACAGGGCGCTGCTTCTGGTAAACTTGTATATCAGGTTGGAACAAAACTTTATTTGGATCAAGTAGTTGGAACATTCGATACTACTGCTAATGTTGTCGGTGGTACATCGTCTGCTACTTCTCCTGTATCTGCGGTCTCAAAATCAGCAGATGGTAAACTTATTATGCTTCCATGGACGCATGATGCTACTATTGATCAGCCATTCGCTACAGATACAAGAAATGTTAGTGGCTTATTTTACAGCTATAAAGGTTCGCTTACGTTATCACCAAATACTGATTATTGGAAAGATACGGTCGTTGCTCCTTCTGTAAATGTTGATTTTGGTTTCCTTTCTGACGCAATTCAAGAAATTGCAAATCACTCTGGTATTAATTGGGGTGGTTGGAGTACAACCAGCACTTCAGTAAGCCAAGACTTCGTTAGATCAGTTTCACAAAGAACTGGTTCACAGCTTGTGTCAAGCGCTGGTTCTATCCAACAAACAAATCTTGGCGATTCTGTACAAGATGTTTCGTTGATTCCATTCATGCGCTCTCGCGTTATAAACTTTACGGCAGAAGGCATGAAGCCAAATACTAGAGTATACGCATTCTTCGACTCAGAAGATATTAACTCGTATGTTGCTCCAGCAAACACATCTTTTGCCAACACAGCTTCGGAGGGCAGCGCTCTTATTACTGACGCTAATGGTGTTCTATATGGTAACTTTAGAATTCCAAATAATGATCAAATTAGATTCCCTGTTGGTAACCTCAAATTTAGACTTACAGATAGTATAACAAATAGTAGTTCTTTAGGTGGGGTAACAACTGCAGCTGAAGCAAGATATAGTGCTGGTGGTCTTGATGTACTTACTCAGGGTACTATTATATCAACAAGAGACGTTGATATTTCAACCCAATCTGTAAATGAAAGCAGAGTAGATATTTCAGCAAGACGTATGCCAGGTGACGGTGATGATCCAATCGCACAAACATTCAGAGTTTCTGATGGAATTGATTCAAATATTCCTGGAGCGTTTTTATCAAAACTTGACTTGTTCTTTGCTTCAAAAGACGCAACACAGCCAGTAGTTATTGAAATACGGGAATGCGATCCATCAACAGCATATGTAACATATAGAGTTGTTCCGTTTAGCACAGTAACTATTCCTGCTGCTGATATTAACATATCTTCTGATGCCACTAGTGCTACGCCTATTATATTTGAAACACCTGTATATCTACTCAATAATGTAGATTATGCTATCGTTATAAAACCAGCTGATGGCAATCCAAATGTAACTGTCTGGACTGCTCGTCTTGGTGAAACAGATTTGGTTAGTGGTAATCGTGTCACATCGCAGCCAGCTGCTGGTGTACTGTTCGCTTCTGCAAATGACCGCACGTGGACATCAATTCAAGAGGAAGACCTAAAGTTCAAAATGTATTTTGCTAACTTTAGAACGAGTCAATCTGGCAGTGCTATATTTAAAAACATTGATAAAGAATATTTGACAATTGACACAAAGGATACTTCTGATTTATTCAACCGTGTTGGCGAACAAGTGAATGGTGAAACAACATTAACACTATCTGCTGCTCCAGGAGGCATTGCTGCTGGTGACACACTTGTTGGTGGAACATCAAGTGCGAATGGTACAGTAACAAATGTTAGTGGATCAGCAATTCGATTGAAAGAAGTTACAACTGCTTCTAAGTTTACAAACACTGAAACAGTCACACTTTATAAAGCTGGAATTGCTGGTTCTAATACTGCAACGGTTAGCAGTCAAGCAACATCTACTGGTAAAGTATATTTCTTTGATGCAACGACACAAGCAAATACAATGGTTCATCTATCAGCTCCAAGTGGATCGTTTGTTGCAAATACATTTATACGTGGTCAGATAAGCGGTCTTGATGCTCGTATTGCAAGCGTTGATAATTTATCGATTGATACGTTTAATGCATTCTTGAGTAAACTTGAACTTCAAGACACAACTGCTACTTTAACTGCTAAACTGGCAACATCTGCTAGTGCGCTTGATACAGTATTCAGAAAAGTAAATATTAATACTGATACTGCATATGACAATCGTAAATTTGTATTGAGTCGTACAAATGAAATTGCAAATCTATCAAGTGCTAAGTCTGCTCAGTTTACTGCATCACTTACAAATGGTTTGAATGTAAGGCATTCTCCTGCAATTGACAATGATCGCACAGCAATCTTCACTATAGAAAACCTCATAAATAATGATGATACAAATGAAGATACTGCAGGTAATGGTAATGCTATCGCTCGTTATGTTCAAAAAACAGTAACGCTTGCCGATGGTCAGGATGCTGAGGATCTTAAAGTCTTTATTACTGGGTACAAGCCATCAACTGCTAATATTAAATTATATGTGAAGTTATTAAATGGTGAAGATGGTGAATCTATTGATGATAGAACGTGGTTAGAAATGACACAGACAACTTCTTCAACAGTCGTTTCTGATTCAGAAAACAGAGATGATTTCAGAGAGTTTGAATATGGTATTCCAACAGCCTCCTTGACTGGTGCAGGCGGTGAAGTTCAATATACTACATCTGCTGGTGTGACATATACAGGGTTCAAATACTTTAAAATCAAAGCTGTTCTCTTATCAACAAGCCCATCTATAGTTCCGAGAATAAAAGATTTCCGTGCTATAGCTCTTCAAATTTAAGGTAATTAGTAAATGCAATTACAAAAAATAAAAGATGTGGATGGATTTGAAAAAGATAGCACTAATAGCGCTGTTCTTTCTGTTGACAATAGAGCATTGTACGCATACAAAGAAAAGCGGAAAAATAATTTAACCATGATGAACGAAATTAATAATATAAAGAAATACCATAACGAGTTTTTGTATGATATAAATAGTATGAAACAAGAACTCACGGAAATGAAAGAATTGTTAATGAACTTTATTTCTTTACAAAAAGGTAGATAACAATGAGCAATAAAGTAGCTAACGTAGCATTATCAGATACGTTTGATACATGGAGAGTTCGCTCGAACTCAGGATTCACCAAACTCTTTGAAGTTAATCCAAATCCAAACACTATCAACGCATCGAATACTGTAACTGGTGGTACTGTTACATCAACAGGGTTGGCTACTGCAGGTAGTCTAACGGTATCTGGTTCATCAGGAGCAGCTGCATTAAATAGTGCAAATACAAATGTTGCGGGTGGAACACTTCTGATTACTTCAAACACAAATATCAACGGAACATTGCTTATTAATGGAGCTGCTCCTGGCTCTACAGATGACGCTCTCGCTTTCGCAATTGCATTAGGATAATAAAAAATGGCAAACGTATTCGAAACATACACATCTCGTGCTGTTGGTAATTCACTAACTGCAGTTGGTAGTCACACTGTTGCTGCTGGTCACACTGAAACATGTATTGGTCTTGCAGTATCAAATATAACTGCATCAGCTGTAAATGTCACAGTAACTTATAACGATGGTAGCAACGACACTCATATTGTTAAGAATGCCCCAGTCCCTACTGGTGGTTCTCTTGTACCTATCGGTGGAGATCAAAAAATTGTTTTAACAGTTGGGGATTCAATTAAAGTTTCTGCAAATACAGCTTCTTCTATTGATGCCGTAATGTCAGTTCTTGACCAATCTTAAAGAGGAAAAATAGATGCCATATCTTGGTTCACAACCTCCATCAATTCCTATTTCTGGCACAGACATTGAAGCTGGTACTATTTCAACCGCTAATATTGCTGATGATGCAGTTGCTACAGCCAAGATTGCTGATGATGCAGTTGCTACAGCCAAGATTGCTAATGGCGCTATAACAGCAGCCAAATTAGCTTTAGGTGCTTCGGGCGGTGTTAATGATCCATATGATCTTAGCATGTTTTCTCTAGCAGAAGTTGAAGTTACCAATAGCTTAACTACTGTTTATACTGCTCCTGGTGGAAATGATTTTATTATCTTGGGTGTTGTATACACAAACAAAACAGAAGATGTGTCTATTGTTGATACATTCATTAATTCTAGTTCAGTAGATTATAGTATTGGTCAGAATATTACTGTCGCAGGCAAAGGTAGTTTAAGTTTACTTAAAAAACCTATTGTGTTAATGTCTGGTCAGTCTATTAAAGCATTAGCCAGTGTCTCAGCAAGTTTTGATTGTCGTGTTATGGGAATTTCTGTTGCTACAGGAGAGTACTTTAATGATCTGACAAGTATGGGATCATTATCTGCCACTGAGCTTCTAACAGATGCTAGTAACGCATTAGTAGTTGAGTCTATGTTAATATCTAATGACGCGGTAGGTGGTGCTACTTCTGCAATTACAATTACGTGGGAAACTAACTCAGGGGCAGATGTACATAATCTTGCTTATTTGTTTCCCGTACCAGACACAGCACTCGTTGAAGTACTTGGGCGTCCTGTACGTATGGATATTAATGATACTATTGATGCTACAGTACTTGATATTGATGCTGTTGATGTAGTTATTTCTTATAGAAAAGTACTTTAGGAATGTAGGTTATTAAATTATGATGGCTAAAGGTGGTACAGAGTTACTACAAGATGAGCTATTTGAAGAACTTGGAAACAATTATTCTTCAGTAGATATACAATGTGGACAACCTAAGCAAACAGATCGTCCTATTATTTTATGGCAACATCATAGTTATGATCAACCATGCTTAGGATATATGAAAAATCTTGCAAAAGGTGATTACGGAATACATCATATTGTATTTGTTAGTTACTGGCAAGCGGAAATGTACAAAAGAATATTTGAATTCACTTGTCCATTCTCCGTTATCGAAAATAGTATACGGTCAATTGAGCCATCTAAAGATTTTTTTCAAAGACGGCATAGTGATACTATAAAGGTATTATACGCCAGTACACCCTTTAGAGGTCTTAATATATTATGCGCTGCATTATATAGTGGTAAATTGCCAGAAAATATGGTGATATCTGCTGCTGGTGGAATGGGGTTGTATGCTCAAGATGAAACGCCTGAGTATATAGATTTGTATAAGAGTATAGATAATCATCCAAAAGGAAATTGGTTGGGTACATTAGATAATAACTCAATTAGAAAACACATGGATGATTATCACATTTTAGGATATCCATGTGTTTGGGAAGAAACGAGTTGCCGTACAGCTATTGAAGCATTATACCATGATATGATTGTAGTTACGTCTGGCATAGGCGCACTTCCTGAGACATGTAAAGGTAAAGCTCTTCTATATGCATTACCTGATAGTGGAGAAGAACACGTTGAAATGTTTATAAATAAGTTGAAAGAAGCCTCGAGTTTAATTAGTGATATGCCAGATACGAAAAGATCATTATTTTCGGATTATATATTAGAGGTACACGATATTAAGAATACTGTAACTAAGTGGAAAGACATTATAAACAAAGTGTCTTCTAATTCAAGGACAATAACATGACATTATTTATTAAATTGGATATGATAGATACGGATAATGGAACGACCTATTCAGCAATTGATTCTCATATTATTGAGTATATGGGTAACAGTAATACCAAATATGGTTCTTGTGCTGACGATACATCTCTTCCTGCAGGCGTTACTTCCATTAGCAAAGCTGACTGGGATATTGGTGTCACTGCAATCTTTGACAAATATCGTAATACATTTATTGAAAATACTTACACAAAAGCAATTAATATTCGCGAGACTATTGTATCGATGTATCATTCTTCTGAGATTTCAGAAGGAGATAAAAAGTACACCCAAGCACTTGCTGCTGTTGATGCATCGACAGATACAGAAGCTGATGATGCAGCGCCTGCACTCTTTGTTGAGGCGACTACAAGAGGAATTACGACAAAGGCGCTTGCGGTTTTAGTCATTGCTCGATATGAATCATTTGTTGCAGCTGCGGCTGTTATATCTGGTAGACGAGGGCAGATTACAGATGGTATTAATGCATTCACTGTAGACACTACTGATACTACGGCTTTCATCGAAAGCCTAGATGCTATGATTTTATATTTTTATGATAACATTGATGTTGATTGGAATTAACAATGCTTTATCCTATTACGGGTATACTAATAGCAGTTCCATGTTTGGAAACAATTAGTGCCGTTACAGGAACTTCTTTATATAATGCTGGTTCATTTTTCGCTAGTAATAATGTACGTTCTGGAATTGTAACACTACAATCAAGTTTAATAACTACTGGAAGAACAAGAATTGCTAATAGATTTGTACACTCTGATTACTCTCATATATTCTGGTTGGATGGGGATATTGGTGTAAGTATGTCAGACATCGCAACCTTATTAACTTACGCTCAAGACGAAACATTCGTTGCGGGAGGATATCCTAAAAAAGTGGAGAATGGTCCACCTGAGTATTCTATTGAATTTAAATCTAAAAATGGAAAGTTAGTAGAGCACCAAGACATCCCAGCTGTGGGTGTAAACTCTATTGGTAATGGATGTCAAATTGTTCATAAGTCTGTATATCAGACTGTTGCGAAAGCAAACCCTCAATTAAAATTGCCTAAAGATCATCTTTTGAAAGTATCTTCTAACTATAAACTCTCAGAAGAAGAACTCAATAATAGTTACCATTATTATCATGAAACTCTCACAGAGGGTGAAGATGTAGCATTCTGTCATAGATATGTAGATGCGGGTGGTGATATTTGGTTAATAAATGATTTAAACCCCGACCATATTGGTTCATATAATTATCGCTCTGATGACACATCAGTTGCGAATGTAATTGAAAGTATTAAACATGTCTTCTAATCTAAATCTAAACGATGGTATCGACGCATTCCTTAAAAGTCTAGGGTCTAAGGACTCTGTAGATATGGGAACGTCAGCAAATATGCTTGCATCTGTGTTTGATAGTACAGACTCAAATAAACTTGAAACGATAAGTGGATATTTCTCACATCTCATGGGGTACATGAAAGAGTTTGCTCAGGGTAAATCAAATTATCAAATAGAGAAATTTATTGCACAAGAGAATCCAACACCTGCCGCAACTTTCTCACAACTACTCCATCAAGTAAGAGTTCTTGTTCCTGAACTTATGAAAGATGCAGTGAAGATTATTGAGACACGTAGAACTATTGAATACCTATGGGGTAAAGATGGTGAAGAAGGTTCTTCAGAAAAACGTGAAGAACCTAAGATGTGGTCTGATGGTCAAGGTGGCGATAAGTTAAGATGGTATGATATTGATGTTGCTCAAGCAGTTATTAGTATCCAAGATGACTCATTAAGTATGATTGATAAATTGTATCAAATTCAATGTTTCTCACAATTGCTTTCTAATCTTGAAGAAAGTAATGGTAAAAAATTCACACGGGAACAATATATTTCCGAAGAGCCTACGTATTGGGACATGCGTCTAATGAAACAAGCTGTGACACAAGTTCTTTCTAAAGAAACAGGTATTTCAGCAGGACAGATAGACAGTATGCGTATTGCAAGCTCTGGTCCTAGCGAAGAAGATAGCTTTACTTCAAGTATCTTTGGATTTGTTACTGATGTTGCATCTGGTAGAATGGATGCCGCACAACTTAATAGCTTCAATAAAAAACTATTAAATGATAGTTCTGCTATCTTTGGTAAGGACGCTAAAACCCAACTTGATATACAATTTGAGCCAAAAAAGTTACTGACTGAAGAATTTAATAATTTTGGAACCAGTGTAACAGAAAGACCATTAAACTAGGAGTCGAAAATGAGCTACAATGGAAGTTTTTTAATAACAGAGGTTAATGCTCTGCAAATAGCTAATTCTTGGCCAGGTCGTCTTGTTCAGGCAACAGAAGGTTTTGTTATGGGTGGACCTTCCAATTCTGCTGGTACACTTACTGTAAGAATGCAGTATAGTGATGATACTGCATTGATGACAAACCGTGGTAATATGTCAACCAGTGGAACCAACGCTGCTGGTGGCGGTGGTGTACTTAACACCTCTTCTTTTTGCTGGGGATTGAATCCACACCCAACGACTATTGAAAAATTTACTCACGCTACTAATACTTGCTCAATTCCTACTGGTAAAGGTACTCAAAGCAATAGTTCTCGTAGTGGTTGGGACCGTGTAGATTATATTCATGTGTGTGGTGGTGCTAATAACGTGAATAACCATGAGCGATTTGATTTAACTAGCGAAACATCAAACGCAATTACTAGAGGTTTAATGACCTTTGGTCACTGGCGCGGTGGTGGTATGAGTACTGAAGTATATGGTGCTGGTTATGTTGTGGGTGGTTCGGGTGCAGGTACTACTTACCATACTACTGTAGATAAATGGAGTCACGCGACAGATAACTCTACTGCTACTAAGGTTGCTAATAGACCTCACGCATCAGGAGATGTATCTGGCGGTGCTACAAAGGAACATGGGTATGCTGTTGGTGGTAACCAATCTGGAACGTCATCTGTTGATAGATTATTATTTGCTACAGATACTACCGATATGGTCACAAGAACTACCCTCACTAAGGCTTCGGCGAATAAAGGTGTTCATGGTTCTGAAGAATACAAATACGTATCTGGCGGCTATTCTGGTGGAGCATTTAGTACCACGGAACGTTGGGATATATCTAATGATACAGCCGCAGTTGTTGCTCGTGGAAACCTTCCGCAAACCATGGGATCCCCTCATGGTGGTAGTGAAGGTAATTCTCATGATCCAGGTTGATATTGGTATACGTTATTATAAATATTGTAAATGAATTAAATATAATTAAAGGTTAGAAAACATGGCATATATCGGTAGAACTCCAGAAGTAGGAAACTACAGTAAACTAGATGATATTTCAGCTAGTTTTAACGGAAGTTTGACAACTTTTAATCTTACTGTTGCGGGCGATGCTTTTACTGCCTCACAGGCATCACAGCTAATTGTTTCGGTGGGTGGTGTGCTTCAAGAACCAGAAGGTGCTTATACAGTAAGCGGTTCTACAATAACATTTACTTCACCTCCTGCTGGTGCTGCAGACTTCTTTGCAGTCGCTCTTGGCAATACATTAAATATTGGAACTCCAAGCGACGGTACGGTTACGGCTGCTAAGTTGGCTGATACCTCAGTTACGGCTGCAAAACTTGGTACTGGTGCATTAATTGGTACAAACATTCAAGCATTCGACGCCGACACTGCTAAGACAGATGCTGTTCAAACATTCACAGTATCACAACGTGGCGGTGTAACAGATTACGGATCATTAATTGCTAATACTGCTTTCCGTCAAGACCTTGCTTCATCAAATCATTACAAAATGACATTAGCTGGAAGTATTACAATTAACAATCCAACCAATCAAGTTGCTGGTCAGTCTGGTGCAATTGAAATTGTTAATGGTGGATCCTATACAGTTTCTTGGGGTTCTGATTGGGACTTTGCAGCTGGTACTGCTCCTGTTATTACTGTAAGTGGAACGGATCTTTTATCTTATTATGTTTCATCTGCTAACAATATCGTAGTGGATGCGCTCCAGAACTTATCATAAATAATTTTATGATATTATCTATTTTGAGGGAAATTATATGACTGTTCCAGGCTCTCTTTATACGCCAACAATTCGTAAGACTCGTGCATCCGCGTATCTCCTTGAGCAATCGCTACTGTTCAACGACGACGACAGTGCGTACCTAAACCGCACACCATCTGTTGCTGGCAACCGTAAGACTTGGACTTATTCGGTTTGGTTGAAGCCAACTAGCGATGCAGTAGTATTTTTTCAGGCAGGTGTGGATTCGTCTAATTGGACGCAGCTAGTGTTTTCTAGTGGAAAGCTGTACTTGCAACATCAAGATGCAGGCGGCGGTTTGGAGTCTAATTTAAACACTGATGCTGTATTTAGGGATTATTCCGCTTGGTATCATATTGTTTTTTCTGTTGATACGACACTAGCGACAGCCGCTGATAGAATTAAAATCTATGTAAATGGCATTCAACAGACACTCACTATTACTACACAAATTAGCCAAAACGTTGACACTTTTATCAACTCAACAAACATTCACAGAATTTCGTCACACTTTAGTGGAGCTTACTACGACGGACTCATGGCTCTCCCAATCTTAGTTGACGGCGCTGCATTAGCACCAACAAGTTTCG